>OGQL01001357.1_pt1 | contig 18354 bp, 14 predicted proteins | sample 1553211 | NCBI WGS metagenome assembly OGQL01 (sample SAMEA2579942, study PRJEB22360) | human gut metagenome
GGCCTTCCAGGGCAGCGGGACGCGGCAGCCGTCGCGGCCCTTTTCGATCTGGTCTCGGACGCGGTTGAACGCGGTCGGATCCTCCAACTCGTCCCACGGGATGTCGGCGACCTCTGGCAGGCCGAGCTCCTCACCCTGGTAGATATAAGCGGAACCTGGTAGCGCGAGCTCCATCAGGATGGCCGCACGCGCACGCTTCGTGCCGAGCTCGCGATCCTCATGGTAAGAGGTACCGTTGCGCAGCAGCCAATCCTTGGCAAGTTGGTGGTGGGCTGCAGCCGGCACCTGCGGCAGCCCATAGCGGCTGACGTGGCGGGGGATGTCGTGGTTGCTCATTACCCATGTGGAGGTGGAGCCGGAGCGTTCCGCAGCGGCGATGCCTTCTTCGATGGCGAGGTGCATGTCGTTGCGAATCCAGTCTTTCTTGGCGAATTCGAAGTTGAACACTTGGCCGAGTTCTTCGGGCGAGGCATACCGGTATTGATGCTCCGGAGGTACCCAGGCTTCGGCGACGGCGAATGCCGGCGGATCATACTCGTTGAACACCTTGCGCCATTCGCGATAGATGTCGTGCACTTCGTTCCTGTCATACAGCGGATGCGTGCCGTCGGCGCAATGCATCTCGCCTCCGATGATTTTGAAATCATCGAGATCGTCACGGTCGAGATCCTTAGCCAGGCCGTGCGCCACATCCACGCGGAAGCCGTCCGCTCCATGGTCGAGCCAGAAGTGCAAGGTCTTGATGAAATCGGCGCGCACGTCCGGATTCTTCCAATTCCAATCGGGCTGTTCGACGGTAAACATGTGCAGATACCATTGTCCGTCGGGCACTCGAGTCCAAGCGGATCCACCGAAGCTGGCAATCCAGTTGGTGGGTGGCTCGTCGCCGTTCGGTCCTTTGCCGTCACGGAAAATATAACGGTCTCGCTCCGGTGAGCCGGGGCCTGCGGCAAGCGCGGCCTTGAACCATTCATGCTGGTTGGACGAGTGGTTCGGTACGATGTCGACGACTATTTTGATGCCTGCCGCATGTGCGGTTTTGGTGAGATGGTCGAAGTCGTCCATGGTGCCGAGTTTCGGGTCGACGTTGCGGTAGTCGTCCACATCGTATCCGCCGTCTGCCAGTTGAGACGGATAGAACGGGCTGAGCCAGATGGCGTCCACGCCGAGTCTTTTTAGATATGGGATTTGTTGTGCGACTCCTGCGATGTCTCCGAGGCCCGACCCGGTTGTGTCTTTGAACGAACGCGGGTAGACCTGATAGACAACCGCCTGCTTCCACCAGAGTGATGGATCGTCAGCGATGTGCCGCTCGTTGGCTTCGTTGCTCATTGGGTTGCCTTCCTTCATTGGATGCATTGTGATTTTGTTATAGCTTTTTATGGAAGCGTTTTCACTAGTTCATTCTGTTGAGAACGCTCTGTTTTGACGATTGGAATCACTTCGTTCTCGTCTTCGTATTGCTTAAAATGATAGCGCTTTCATTCTGTGAATGCAATAATTGTTTTGTTATGGCGTGTCTGCTTGTGAAATCAACGATTCTGCTAATATGAAAGCGCTGGATAAACAATGGGAAACTGGAGTGGATATGACACGAGCCACCATCGCCGAAGTAGCGGAACTGTCGGGAGTATCTCAGGCGACGGTTTCGCGGGCATTGCGAGGTGCTGGCAAGGTCGCTCCGAAAACGCGTGCCAAAGTTGAGGCAGCTGCGGACCGGTTGGGCTTTACCTTATCTAAAAGCGCATCGTCTTTGGCGTCCGGGAAAACCATGCGGGTTGTCCTGCTGTTTTCCGGCAAACTCAACGAATGGTTCAACGCCAACGTGTTGCAGGGCGTGTGCGAAGTGTTGGAACCGGAAGGCTACGACGTGTCGCCCACATTTGTCACAGGCAGACAGGAGACGGAGCGTTACTTCGCAAAATTGCCTAAAAATCGCAATGCTGACGCGATCATCATTTCGTCGTTCCAACTCGACGAATCCGCACGTGAGAAACTGCGTGTCACCGATATGCCGACGGTCGGTGTGAACATTCCAGCCGAATCGTTCTGCGACGCAGCCATCGGTGTTGACAACTACGATGGCATGTCCAAGGCGGTGCGTCTGCTCAAATCGCTTGGACACCAGCGCATCGCTTTCGTCGTTGATTACATTCCCGACGACATGGTCTACAGCACCAGCCAGCGTATGGAAGCGTTCTTGGAAGCGGCTGAACAAAACGGTTACGACGATGAGTATGCCTACGTCATAACCGCGGACGAGCATGATGCGCCATTGTCGAAAGCGGACCTTGCTGCGCAACTGGTGGCGAAATTACTGTCATTGCCACACATGCCAACCGCCATCTGTGCCGAAACCGATCAAGTGGCAATCGCAGTCATCAAGGAACTCGGCAAGCAACAATTGCATGTTCCTGAAGATATCTCCGTCATAGGGTTCGATGATGCCGACATCGCACAGGCGGCGAATCTGACCACCGTTCGACAGAATCCGCTGGAAATGGGACGCAACGCCGCCCGTAAGACGTTGTCCCTTCTGCGTGGACAGACACCAGACACATCCTATGAATCGCAGGAGGCCACGCTGATGTTGCGTGACACCACCAGACGCGTGGCGACCGACCGTTCGTGACGGTTCTTCCGTATTCTCCGAACGGAATGAACGCAATATGGAAGGATATGGGCCCATGTAGCCTATGCGCCCTATGATGCGTTGAAGGAAACCGGTCTTCGGAAAACCGAGACGGTGGTCGAACCATACGAAGACATCGAAAGACATTCGGCAGGGCATGGGCAAAATCAACGAAAACAGCGCAAAGTCAACGAAAACGAAGAATGTGACGCCCGCGGTCACACCATGGGGCAAGAACCGTGTGAAGAACACCGAAACAGGCAAGCACGTACTCATCATGCCGGGCATCGGCTACACCGTGGACAGGCCGCTGCTGTACTGGTCGGCGCAGGCGCTCGCGGCCAACGGCTGGTTCGTGGACCGTCTCGACCTGAAACTGACGGAAAGCGTCGAATTCCCGGAAATGATCGCCTGCATGGAACGCGTGGTCGACGAATGGCGCAAGGCGGCGCTCGAACATGCTGCCGAATCGGGTGAGGAGCCGCAGTTGCTGGTCGTCACCAAATCGCTCTCCACACTCTCATATCCGCATTCCGCAAAACTAGGATTGCGCGTGGTGCTGCTCACCCCGGTACTCAACCCGCCGCCATTCGACAGACACAAGTCGGTCATTCCCGTGCCGCTGCCGGGAACTGCCGGCAGCCCGATGCCGCTAATCTGCGCAGGTGACGCCGACCCATACTACGATGACGCCAAAGCGCATCTGCTCACCGACCGTGTGCGCACGTACGCTGGTGCCAACCATTCCATCGAAGTGCCGGACGATTGGCAGACGTCGCTCGACTACCTGAAACAGGTCACGCAGGCCATCGTCGACTACGCCGGCTGAAAAGAACGGGACGGAATATGCGCATCGTATTGCAGAAGGTCAGCGAAGGATCCGTCGACGTGGTCGACGAGACAAGCGGAGAAGTCGACACCACATTCGAACCACAGCATATAGGCATCGGCTATGTGCTGCTTGTCGGAGTGGAAGATACGGACGGAGCAAAACAAATCGACTGGCTCGCCCACAAAATCGCCAACCTGCGCGTTTTCGAAGACGAGAACGGCAAAATGAACCGTTCCATCCACGACGTGGACGGCAGCGTGCTGTCGATATCCCAGTTCACGCTGTATGCGGACGTACGCAAAGGCAACCGGCCAAGCTTCGTGAAAGCAGGCGCGCCCGACCATGCCGAACAGGTATGGAACGGATTCAACGACGCCCTGCGCGCGCAAGGACTCGAAGTAAAAGAAGGACGATTCGGCTCCCACATGCGCGTGCGGCTCACCAACGACGGTCCGGTCACCATCATCCTTGACACCGACGAACTTGGCGTCTGACCCAGAACCCAACGTGAAACCCTATATCCGACGATTGCCATAGGGTAAAACGCATGGGAATATGGAACGACCGCAAACTGATCGTCAACTGCCTGCCGTTGACCGAATCCGAACGTGCGCAATTCATACGTGCCGCGAAAGACATGCCACAGGAATTCGTCGGCGATTCGACCCAACGGGGAAGTATGAGCTGGACCGCCGCAGTGCCGGAGGAACTCAAAGCCAAAGCCACCGCGGTCATCGGCAACATCGCGCCCGAGGAATGCGCGCAATGCCCTAAACTCGAATGGCTTCAAACTTGGAGTGCCGGCGTCGACAAATACCAGCGACCCGGCATCCTACAGCCCGGATCCATGCTCACCAATGCCACCGGAGCCTACGGGCAAAGCGTCTCCGAACACATGTTCGCCATGATGTGGGCCATCATGAAGAACCTGCACATCTACGTGGCAAGCAACCCGAACGCCATGTGGCAAGATGCGGGCCGCGCCGTCAGCCCCAACGGAAAAACGGCGCTCATCATCGGAACCGGCGACATCGGATCACACTTCGCACGACTCTGCAAAAACGTCGGAATGACAACCATCGGCATTCGCCGTAATCCCGCCGTCGAAGCGCCGGGCGTCGATCATATGGTCGGTTTCGATTCCCTCGACGACGTCCTGCAATACGCCGATGTGATCGCCATGTGCGTACCATCCACTCCGGCAACACGCCACCTGCTCAATGCGGAACGCATCGCATCTCTCAAAAACGACGCCATCATCATCAACGCGGGCCGCGGCAACGCCATCAACAGCCAGGCACTTGCCGACGCGCTCGCGGAAGGACGAATCCGTGGTGCCGCGCTCGACGTGACCGAACCGGAGCCGCTGCCGGCCGACTCGCCGCTGTGGCGCGAGCCGAAATGCCTCATCACACCACATGTGGCGGGCGGCAACCATCTTGAGATCACCGAGCGCCGCATCATCGCTATCGCATTAGGCAATGTACGCTGCTACGCCAACGGTCAGTCGCTTGACAATCGCATGCCCCTTAAAGGCTGACGGCCACGCGTGCGGGGAGATCCGCATGATGGCAGTCGATGGCAGTCGGAAAGAAAGGAAAGGGTATGACATTGAACAAATGGCGTCGTGCGACGGAATGGTTCATGACGGCATTGGCATTGATGTTCCTGTTCGCGTATTCGTGGGAAGTTCTGGCGAGGACGCATATCCTGCTGTGTGAAATGGTGATCAACATCATCTGGATGGCGTTCATCGTCGACTACGTCGTTTCGATCCTGCTGGCGAAAGATAAGAAAACTTGGTTCAAACACAATCTGCTGATGCTGGTGTCCATCGCATTGCCCGTCTTCAGGCCATTGAGACTGCTGCGTCTGGTGGCAGTGCTCAACGTGCTCAATCGTACCGGTGGCATGGCGGTGCGTGGGCGCATCACACTGTACACATGCTGCAGCGTGACACTACTGGTGTATATCGGCGCCCTTGCCGAATTGGATGTGGAACGTGGGGTTCCAGGCGCTTCCATCACCGATTTCGGTGAAGCGATATGGTGGTCGTTCGTGACCGTCACCACAGTTGGCTATGGCGATTTGTCCCCGGTGACATGGCAGGGAAGATGCATCGCCATCGGACTGATGATAACCGGCGTTGCCCTGATTGGCATCGTCACCGCGACGCTGGCTTCATGGATCGTCGACCGTGTTCGTGACGAGACCGACAAGCGTGCGGATGAGGCGGAATCGGAAACGGAACAGTTGCGCCACAATGTGCGGGAACTGACGGACACCGTCAACCAGCTGCGCGATGATATCGCGCAGCTGCGCAGGTTATAGCGGTTCTCATACCTGCACCGCGGAAATAAGGAAAATACTGATACATAGGAAAAGCGCCAGATGATAATCCGGCGCTTTTCCTATGCCTCAGCACCATACGTCTCGCAACCGGAAGGTGGAGACACTGTATTGGATTTATTCGCAGGCGACTCCGTCATGGTCGCGATCCAGTTGTGAACGGTAGCCCGGCTGACCCTGGTAGATAGGCGCGGCGCCAGCGGCTCGTGCCGCGGTACAGTTCTGGTAGTAGACATCCTGCTGTGGTGCTGGCTGGGGCGCGGGAGCTGGAGCCGGAGCGGGTTCGGGTGCAGGTGCCTGTGTCGTTTGCTGATTCTGCTGGGCCTGCTCAGCTGGTTGCTCAGCTGGTTGCTCAGCTGATTGTTCGGTCTGCTGTTCGGTCTGCGTCTGTTCTGTCTGCTCGGATTCGGTGGTCTTCTCGACTGTAGAATCCTTGACTCCCGTGTAATCGGGCACGGTCTGCGTCGGGCAGGAGGACAATACCTTGGATATGGCCTCTTTCTCGGCCTGCGTGATCCACAGCGAATATTTGTGCTTCACACCAATCTGACGTGCCACATATTCGCAACGGAAACTTTTGTTGGACGGCAACCACGTGGCCGCATCGCCATCCGACTTCTTCTGGTTGGCCTTTCCCTGTACCGCCAGCAGATTATACGGATCATTCGCCAGTTCGGTACGCTTCGTCTGGCTGAGTTTCTGCGCGCCCTTCTGCCATGCGTCGCTCAACGCCACCACATGGTCGATCTGTACCGCTGTGGAGGTCTTCCATCCCTTCTTGAACGCGATATCCTTGCCGGTATACGGATCATGCAGTTGGCCGGATTCCACCACGCAATCGTGCGTACGCACCTTATGCTTCACGTCAGTCAGATCACGGTTGAGGATGTCGTTACGCGTATCGCAACCGTTGTGATCCACATCGGCCCATGCCTTGCCGAATTGCGTGCGCTTATACCCCGTCTTCGGGGCGCGGCCTTTGACCTCCAACGAATCCAGCGCTTGAGTGGCGTTCTGTCCGGCACCGGTATTATCGGTCGGTTCCACGGCCAACGCGGATCCAGCCGATAAGCCGACAACCAACCCCACGGCCAGCAATCCGGACAATACGGACATCATCGAATTGTGACGACGCATGATATGCTCCTCATCTCCAAACTCTCACACGCTATCAGCGTACCCGCAAATCGAAGTCAAATCACTTATATGTGGCAGATTTCCCATTCCGCCTGATGTCATTTCGCTTATATGTGGCAGATGCTTTTGGGGAAAACCGTACAAGGGGGTATTTTCCCGAGGTTATGGAGGCGCTGGCGTGGAAGAAAGTGCCACATATAAGCGAAATGGTTTTCCGCAAGTGGCTGAATCTGCCACATATAAGCGAAATGGAATTGGGACAGGACGAAATGGGGGCTGAAACGTGCCTTTCTGTCAAGGCATACGGCGAATATCGGCGATATGACAAACAATAACAAGGCAATCAAATCGGAACGTCTCATGCAATACGCCAAGGACTTCAACGCAGACCGCGCCAATCTCGTGGCGGCCAACGCGGCGGTATCTGCGGGCGTGCTCGAAGCTGCCACTGATTACAAGGGTCAGCGCTCGCTACCGCGCGACTTCTCCATAGAACTGAAGCAGGGCTCCATCACCAACCAACGTAGATCGGGCCGCTGCTGGATGTTCGCGTCCCTCAACACCCTGCGTTATGAGCTCATGCACAAATGGGGACTTGACGATTTCGAATTCTCCGAAACCTACCTGTTCTTCTGGGATGCGATGGAGAAATCCAACGCATATCTTGAGAACGTGCTTTCCACGCTCGACGAGCCGACCGACAGCCGCCTGTTCCAGGAGATCAACTATGGTCCGGCCGACGATGGCGGTTGGTGGCAGATGTTCGCCGCCCTTGTTGACAAGTACGGTCTTGTGCCGAAGAACGCATATCCGGAATCCGCCAATTCCAAGGATTCCGACGCACTCAAACAGTATCTCAACAGCAGGCTGCGTCAGTTCGCGGCGGATTTGCGCGAACGCCATGCCGCTGGAGCTTCGATTGAAGAGTTGCGGTCGGTCAAGGAAGACGACATGTCCACCGTGTACCGCATGTGCGCCATCTCGCTTGGTGAGCCGCCGGAGAGGTTCGACTTCCTGGCTCGCGTGAGCGACGATGACAAGAAAAACGACAAGAAAGCCGACGAAGGCAAGTCCGACAATCCAAAGACCGGCAAGGACGAGCGCAGGCAGATCCGTGAGACCGGCATCACGCCGATGGAATTCTACAGGAAATACGTGCCGGTGGACGTCGATGATCTGGTGACGCTGTGCAACGTGCCGATGAAATCCCGCCCGTTCAACAAGCGCTACCGCATTCGCTACACCGCCAATGTCGCCGAAGCGGAGGATATGGAATTCGTCAACGTGCCGCTCGACGTGTTCAAAAAGGCCGCGGTCGACCAGATTAGCGCCGGACACCCGATCTGGTTCGCCTGCGACTGCACCCAGTTCTCGCTGCGTGCGGCCGGCTATTTCGACTGCGACAGCGTGCGCGTGGACCAGCTGTTCGGCACCGATTTCGATTTCGACAAGGCGCACGGCCTCGAATACGGTGACAGCCCGAGCAACCATGCCATGACCATTACCGGCGTAAACCTTGATGAACAAGGCAAGCCGAACCGCTGGAAGGTGGAGAACAGCTGGGGCAAGGACAACGGCGAGGACGGCTACTACGTGGCCTCCGACGCATGGTTCGACCGCTATGTGACTGAGATTATCATCCGCAGGGAATACCTCGACGACGCCACTCGCGCGCTGCTGGAATCCGAACCGGTGGAACTCGATCCATGGCAGCCGCTCACCAAGCGTTGCCGCTGATATAACCTGTATGGAGCGAAGCCGTGGCTGGGATTGCAGCCACGGCTTTCCTGTTCCGCTGTGCTGATACTCTTTCATAAGAACAAATGTGCGAACGATTGGGGTTCAGTTGGCGGATACTTTGTCATGGCTTTCCGACGAACTACGCAGCGAATGCAGTCAGCCTGTATTGCAGCGTGCCCGTGGAATCGCCAACCAGTGGCGTGCGAAAATGTCGGATCTGCATTGCCTGAACGACTCCGATTCCGATCGCATCACCCTGCATGCCAATATGCGGGGCACCACCTCACCGTCCAGCCGATACGAAGTGCAGGCCACGCTCGATTTGCATGATGAGCTTTTCTTGGCCAGGTATTGCTCGTGCCCGGCGTTCAACGGTTCGCAGCACGGTTATGGCACGTATTCGTCGGCATATTCGCCCAGCTACCGCAACAATCCAAATTATCGCAGTTTCGACGATGATGACGATGAATACGATTACGTCGACGATTATGATGATTTCGAGTCAGGATCGACGTTCGGCCATGTGCAGGACGATGACGAGTTCGATTCGGAGCCGGCTGGGAGGCGCCGCTATACGGGCATGTGCAAGCATGTCGCCGCAATGCTGCTGCTGTTTCTTGACCAGCCCGAACGGTTCCGCGGATTCAAGCAAAGTGGCGTGACTTCGCCTATCCTCTCCGACTACATGCGTGCGCTGAATGCGAAGAATGACAATACCGGTCAAAGCGCGCAGCTTGACGTGCTCAAGCGCATCGTCGACGCGAAAAGCCGTCTCGCCGACGAACAACGAGGCGCCATTACGCAAGGGGCCACGAAAACAAAACGCAAGAGCGGTTCCATCATAGTGAAACCGGGAAGCGTATGTCTGAAGCCCACGCTGATCATGAACCGTGAGATGTGGAGCCTGACGTTGAAAATCGGCTGCGGCGACGCAAGTTATATCATCAAAAGCATTTCCAAATTCGTAGCCGACATGCACAACGGGGCATACGTGTCATACGGGCAGAAACTCTCGTTCACCCACACTCCGGACATGCTCGAACCGTTCTCGCTGCAGCTGTTCCGATTCCTGCAAGGTGTTGTTGGATCACGTGTCGCTGCACAGCTGCAGAACAACTACTATTACGCGCCAGACGTGCGTATCGAACGTGAAATCATGCTTACCGATGGGGAATTGTGCGATCTGCTGAACCTGTTCGAAGCGGAACCGCAACAGGACTACATCGAAGACGTGCTGATAGCACGTGGGCCGCTGGAAGCTCCCAAGCATGAGGGGCGTGAGAGGGCGCGGCAGCTCACTCCGGATGATTTCGCCCATACGGATGACGCCGCTCCGGACTATGTCGAAGTGGCCACGCCAGGGGAGTCCAGATCGCATACTATCGCCATATTCGATGGCAATCCGCAATTTCGGTTCATCGCCGAATATGCGAAGGAAGGCGCTTCGTCGGGCGTGCGTATCACGTCGAACCGTACCATCACGGATCGGATTGTTGGGCAGCGGGGCGTGTACCTCATGAGTGCCGAACATAACGGCACTCCGACGGATTCCCATATGATGCCAGTGAGCGGACTCTTCCGTTGCACCGACAGCATCCTTCCCGCAGTGGACGCGTTGATGACATTGTGCGCGTCGAACGTTAGCGATGGCGTGTTCATCGCGGAAAACGACTGGCCCATGTTCGCACGAACAATACTGCCAAAACTTACCGAAGCGGGCATTGGTTTCGATATTCCGCAGGAAGTCGCCGAACGGATGGGAGTCGACTGCCAGATCGAATTCTACTTGGACCGTGATCTGCAAGGCATCACCTGTGAGGCTGTGGCACGATACGGCGATTTCGTGTTCCAGTTGGTGCCGACCGCTAAAGCACTACGAGGCGTGATTAATCCGGATTCGCGGTCGAAAGCGGCGCTCATCAAACGAGATACGGCTCGCGAATCATTCGTGGTGCAGGTGGTTCGCCAGCTTTTCCCGACATGGAGTTCCATCGACATGGCGCGGATTCGCGAGGAAGATGAACAGACGATTCTGCTCTTGCTTACCGAGGGCGTGGATATCTTGCGCTCGGTCGGGCAGGTGTTCTCCACGGCCGCGTTCGACGGCATGATGATGCCAAGCAGCCCTACAGTGAAGGTTGGACTGTCCATTGACTCGAATCTGGTTGAGATCTCGCCGATAGCCAACGAAGTGCCGATGAACGAGGTCGGTGCGTTGCTGAATTCCTACCGTAGGAACCGCCGCTATCATCGATTCAAGGATGGTACGTTCGTTGATCTGAAGAATGCCGATCTGCATGAACTTGACCAGATTGCCGCAGATTTTGACCTTAATGAGCAACAGCTTGATTCCGGAAGAATCACCATTCCCGGATATCAGGCGTTCCTCTTGGACGCTCAAGTTGATGACGACGGCAAAAGCGAATCATTCGTCGACTATGTCAACGATGTGAAAATCATCGACCCGAAACGATACGAAGTGCCCAGCAACCTCAAAAACGTACTGCGCCCATACCAGGTGGAAGGCTTCCAATGGCTTTCCACCTTGTGGGACAAAGGCTTCGGTGGCATTCTCGCCGACGAAATGGGTTTGGGCAAATCCGTGCAATTGCTGTCACTGGTGGAAGCTCGCAAGGGGAGCGGCCCAGCGTTGATCGTCTGCCCGGCATCCCTGGTATACAACTGGGCCGCCGAATGCGAGAAGTTCACGCAGGATCTCACCATCGAAGTCGTGGCAGGCACGAAAGCACAACGTCGCAAACTCATCGCAACCGTGGCGCAGCAATGGAAGAACCCCTCGGAATCCAACGATATGCAGCGTACCGATGTGGTGATCACCTCATACGATTTATTGCGCCGCGACGTGGATGATTACGCCGCCTGCCGATTCGCATTGATGGCACTCGACGAGGCGCAATACATCAAAAACCATGCCACGAAGTTGGCGAAAGCCGTCAAACAGATCACCGCCGAACACCGGTTCGCATTGACGGGAACCCCCATCGAAAACCGGTTGAGCGAACTGTGGAGCATCTTCGACTTCCTCATGCCCGGATTGCTGGGAACCTACACGAAGTTCCGAGAAAAATACGAACAGCCGATCATGGCACCCGGTTCTGAACATTCCGTCATGGCTGACAAACTGCAGGCTTTGGTCGGACTGTTCATTAAGCGACGTCTGAAAAAAGACGTGCTGACCGATTTACCTGACAAGTTCGAAAACATGCTCACCGTCAAACTGGAAGGCGAACAGCGCAAACTCTATGCGGCGCACGAGCAACGGTTGCGCGCCACCCTTACCAAAACCAAGGACGCCGACTTCAATACGAAGAAGATTCGCATTCTTGCCGAATTCACGTTGCTACGCGAAATCTGTTGCGATCCGAGACTCGTCTATGCGGATGCGAAAAACGCTTCCGCCAAACTTGACGCCATCTGCGAACTCGTATCCACGTGCATGGACGAAAGCAAGAAAGTGCTTGTATTCTCGCAGTTCACTTCATTCCTTGACCTGATTGGTACACGTTTGGCTGAACAGGGCGTGGACTTCTACACCATCACCGGCGAGACACCGAAGAAACGCCGTGTGGAACTGGTGGACGAATTCAATGGCAACGATGTTCCCGTGTTCCTCATCTCGCTCAAAGCGGGCAATACGGGGCTGAACCTTGTGGGTGCGTCCGTAGTGGTGCACGCCGACCCGTGGTGGAACGCGGCCGCGCAGAACCAGGCCACCGATCGTGCGCACCGCATCGGACAGACGCAGGATGTGAACGTGTACCAAATCGTAGCCAAAGACACCATTGAGGAACGCATCCTCAAACTGCAGGAGAAGAAAAGTGAGCTTGCCCAACAGTTCACCGACGGCACCGCATCTGGAGGCGTCGGCACACTCAGCAAAGACGACTTGCTCGACCTGCTGGCATAACAATCAACGTACCTGCCGCTTGCTTGAACGCACACGATACGAAAGCAACAGGTAAAGCGCACACTGCGGCAACACACCATGAGGCGACGTTCATGCCATAGGCAAAAGGCATATGAGGCTAAGATCATGGTTTCCGGATTAAAGATTGATGCCTGCTGATAATAGACGCCAGTGAGACGCGGTTTGCATATTTCCGACGATAGGCGTATATATAATCGTGCAAGTTTCAGGGAAGGTGAAAATCCTTACTGGCGGTAACGGTACGACTGACGTTCATAACGGTCCCATGCCGAAGCCCGCGACCCGCGAAAGCGGCTGATCCGGTGAGAATCCGGAGCCAACGGTCAAAGTCCGGATGGAAGAAACGGGGCTCAACATGAGTGTATCCTCACCAAACAATACCCAAAACAACGACGCCGAAATCGCCAGCGAAAGCATGACGCGCCCCGACAACGCGCATTCCACAGGCGTGGCCGACTCTGGACGCTGGTCCACCAAACGCATCGCCATGTATGCGCTGTTCGTGGCGCTGTCGATGGCCGTCAGCTTTGTGGAATTTCCCATTGTGCCAGGCGTTGAATGGCTGAAATATGATCCATCCGGCATTGTCAGCCTGGTGGCAGGTTTCGCCTACGGGCCAGCGGCGGCGGTAATCGTCAGCGTGCTTGGTTTCCTGCCGCACCTGTTTACCAACCCATGGGGCACGCTTATGGCCGTGCTCGTGGCTTTGGCATTATCCGTGCCGGCAGCACTGATCTACCGCAGGAACAAGACCCGCAAAGGCGCGGTCATCGGCATCATCGTCGGTGCGATCGCAGCCTTGGCGATGGCGATTGTGGGCAATATAATCGTCACACCGTTCTACGCGCATATGACCACCGCACAGGTCGTGGCATTGATCGTGCCGGCGCTTCTGCCGTTCAACGCGTTGAAATTCACCATCCATGGCGTGGTCACCTTCCTGATCTACAAGCCGATCTCCAACCTGTTGAACCGCTGAGCCTCGTTCACCATATCGATTCCGCATATTGATGAATAGGAAGGAACCTTTCGACGTATGGAAGGTTCCTTTCGTTTATGAAAGACTTTTTCCATGAATCCTGACAGCGCCACGAACACCATCGCGGTCGAACTGCACGATATTCGTTTCACCTACGACTCCGGCGCGACCTGGGCGCTCGACGGCGTGAACCTGACCGTTCGCCAAGGCGAACGTGTATGCTTGGCAGGACCAAACGGATCGGGCAAATCCACACTTTCACGCATCATCGCAGGACTTGCCGCACCCGATGCCGGACATGTCACGTTGTTGGGAAACAACGTATTCGATGACTCCGGCGCGCACGCTGATGCTTACCGCAGCGCCCGGCATGGTATCGGGGCGGTTTTCCAACATCCGGAAGATCAGATCGTTACCACCGTCACCGAGGATGATGTTGCCTTCGGTCCGGAAAACCTCGCCATTGCGCATGATGATATCGATATGCGCATCGCCATGTCACTTGACGCAGTCGACATGAGCGGACAACGAGAAGCCGATCCCACGCGAATGAGCGGAGGCCAACAGCAGCGCGTCGCCATCGCCGGCATGCTTGCCATGAATCCCGAAATCCTCGTGCTCGACGAGCCTACCGCCATGCTCGATCCGCAAGGCCGTGCCGACATCATGCATATTCTTGACGAATTGCAGCAGCACGGCACAACCATCATTCTCGTCACCCACCATCGTGACGAATTCGTCAATGCCGACCGCATCATTCGCCTGGATAACGGGCGTATCGTGCAAAGCGCTCGCGGTAATACTGCAAGTATTCCGGAAATGGACGAATCAGGCACAGCGCAAGAAGACAACCCAATTGCCAAATCCAATATTGCAAATGGCGCATCGAAGCCAACATCAGCTGTACCAATCATTGAAATCCATAATCTGATATATCAATATCCAAACAGTAGCAAGCCTGTGCTCGATAAGCTTTCCATAACCATCAATGAGGGTGAAACCGTGGCCATCACAGGGCATAACGGTGCAGGCAAAACCACCCTCGCGCGTCTTCTCTGCGCGCTGGAACAGCCGCAATCTGGCAGCATTACCGTCAACACCATTCCCGTCGCACGCCAACGCGCCAACGGCAATATGCAGTCGCTCAAGCGTGCGGACCGCGAGAAACTGCGCGCCACCATCGGCTACGTCATGCAGCACCCCGAACGTCAGCTTTTCGCCGAAACCGTAGCCGAGGACGTCGCCTACGGTCCGCGCAACCAACGGCTTGATGAAGCGCAAGTGGATGAACATGTCAGCCAAGCCATGGCATTGCTGCATATTGAACATCTTGCCGACCGTTCGCCATTCGACCTTTCCGGCGGGCAGCAACGACTCGTTGCCATAGCGGGCGTCATCGCATGCCAACCGCGGATTCTCATTATGGACGAGCCGACCGCGGGACTTGATGAAGCGGCCACAACCCGCGTGCACAATCTCATCCAAACCCTCCACGCACAAGGCATCACCATACTCATCATTTCCCATTCGCAAGCGGAAATCGACGTACTTGCCGACCGGACGATCGCGCTTGACGCTGACCGGAACGTTGGTGGAAAAGTTCGTGATGCCGAGCCTGGTTCTGCTGTCGAATCGGCAGGTTCGAAGAATCTGCACACGCTTGGCTCCGGACATGCAAAGGGAGACGTCCGTGAAAACCGCAGTTTTATGGAACGGCTTGACCCGCGCGTGAAGATGGTGGGCGCGTTGGCGGTCATGTTCTCCGCATTCGCCATCCGCTCTTTCTGGCAGCTGCTCGTGGCCGCACTGTTGACCGGCATGATCGTTGCGACATCAGGCATCGGCGTGAAACAACTGTTCAAATCGATTCACATGTTCCTTGCATTGTTCGTGTTCTGCGGACTGCTCAATGTGTTCTTCGTACAATCCGGCAATGTTCTTACGAACATCGGACCGATTCCAATCACCGACGACGGTGTGCGTATCGCTATACTGTACGCCTGCAGATTCGTTGCGGTCATTATCGTCGGAGTGGTGTTCCTCGCCACCACCACGCCTACGGCCATCACCGACGCGTTCGAAGCCTTGCTCAAACCCTTCGCAAAAATAGGCGTGCACGCGCAGGAGATCGCACTGGTGATGAGCCTCGCACTGCGGTTCCTGCCCACTCTGGGAAGCGAGGCGAAAGCCATTGCGGACGCACAGGCGGCTCGAGGTGGCAGCATCGAAACGGGAACGTTCGTGCAGCGTATCAAGGCGATGGTTTCCATCATCATTCCGGTGTTCGCAGGGGCGATACGCCATGCCGACAATCTCAGTCTCGCACTCGACGCGCGATGCTATGAAGAGGGTATCGCACGCACACATTGGCGCGTGATGAGCATCGCCAAACGAGACATTGCCGCGGGCGGTGTGGTTGTGGCATATGTGGCTGCGTTGGTTCTGATCGCTGGACTAAACTGAAGGCAGTCGGCGGATTTTACCGTCCTCACGCTACTCTTGAGCAAGCATCATAGATAGGAATGGAACAAGTTATGGCATTAACCAAGAAGCAGGTCAAGCAGCTGCGAGGCCTGGCCACCAAGCTCAATCCGCTCATCCAGGTCGGCAAGAACGATCTGAGCGAAAACGCCATCAAGCAGGCGGACGAAACCATCGAAAAGCGTGAGCTCATCAAGTGCTCCGTGCTCGACGGATCCGGTCTGACCGCCAAGGAAGCAGGCGAGGGATTGGCTGAAGAACTGAACGCGGAACTCGTGCAGGTCATCGGCAACCGTTTCGTGCTCTACCGCCGCTCCCATCGCGACGACGTGGAACATATCCGCCTCGTACGCGAATAAAGCGGGAAACTGACGCGACCAAACATAACAGGGCGGGTGCTTTCTGAAAACCAATCAGAAGACACCCGCCTTGCTGCAATGAAAATAAACAATCGGAAGTCAGGAAACCCCATGAAGGAGTGCTATCAGCGCGCCTGATTCCATTCGGGCTTCCATGTGTACTGCATGTCGTACGCGCTGGCCCAGAACATGTATTCGTTCTCCACGCCGGTCACGAAAATGTCGATCAGCTCGCGCTTGCGCTCCTCGCTCGCGTCGGCCACCAGTTTCTCGATATGATCGAGCAGCCACACGGAATCCTGCCAGAACTCGTCGGTCTTATACATGTCGACCCAGCTCTTGTACGGATTGTCGTCGAGCGTGTCCGCGAACTCGGCGGCAAGACGATAACCATAATCCGCATACACCCAGGCGCACGGCAGCACGGCCACAAGAATGTCGAGAATATCCTTGCCATAGGCGATGGAAAGGATATTCGACGTGTAGGCACGCGCGAAGGCCGACTGGCGCACATTGTTCATCTGCTCTTCGGTGATGCCATAGCTGGCCAAGTAGGAGCGGTGTACTTCGGTCTCGACCTGCAGGGCGCCGTTCTGCACCTTGAGCATGAACGCCATGATTTCAGGGTCGGTGGCCTTGGCTAATCCCAAAGCGTGCACTCTGGCGTAATCGTTCACATAACGAAAATCCTGCAGCAGATAGAAGGCGAAACGCTCGCGTTGCAGTGTGCCTTCGCCAAGCTCGCGGATGAACGGCTGCTGGTAGCCTTCCTCCCAAACCAGGTCGGCGGCCTTGCGCATGCGCTGCGCGAACGGCGGAAGATTGTCGCGTTGGATGCCTTTGGCGGCGTCGAACTCATAATCGAAATCGGTTGTTGATGTCACAGCAGTCACTAGACATGCCTCCCTACGCTGGTGTTAACCATCAGGTTCAAAGGGTTCAGGCCTCACTTGGCCCATCTCAACCCGACGAACACGGGTTCCCCTGCATTACGCCGTACATTATGGCAAAGCCGCACGAAATGTGCAAGAGCCCGTCCGTCGAATGGAATCGTGCCGCATGATGCGAACACAGGCGATGTTCGGTTGAGGGCGAGTGCAAGAATGGAACGTATGACTGAAAAGCAAGTTGCGAAGAACACCATCGAAAAGCTGGCTATCGTCGTGGTGACGTACAGGCGTCAGCAGCTGCTCGCCACCCTGTTCGAATCCATCGAAAAACTCACTGTGGCGCCATGGCGTATCATCGTCGTGGACAACGAGCACAGCGAGGCGACCCAAGGCATGGTCGACGATTTCCGTGAAGCGGTCACCGCGCAGTGGGGCAATACCATCGCCGACCAGTCGGGCAACGAAAGCCGTGTGGTGTACGCGCCGCAATCCGACAACCTCGGCGGCGCAGGCGGCTTCTCCGCAGGTGTGAAGAAGGCATACGAGCTGGGTGCGGAGTGGTTCTGGGTGATGGACGACGACGTGGCCGTGATGCCTGAGGCCATCGAAAGGCTCGCCAAGTGGACCGGCAGCCATGATGTGATCCAGGGAAGCCGATACGACTACGACGGAGGCCCGTTCTACTGGCAGTACGATTTCATCGTGCCTCTTGGCATTCCCAATCCGATCGCTCCGGCCGCGTTCGGGCGTCCCGGCTATCGTGTGATGGACACCTTATGCTTTGAAGGCGGCCTGTTCCGCCGCAATATCGTGGAACAGATCGGTTTGCCGGATCCCCGCTTCTTCATCTACTGGGACGATACGATGTACGGCTATCGCGCCAGCAAGGTCACCAATCCGATCGTGGTGCCCGACGTGATCCTGCGACGTACGCGCGAGATCGGTAACTGGGATATCGCCGGCGTGCGCCAGCTCAACTCCACTTCCGACATGAACCGCTACCACA
>OGQL01001360.1_pt1 | contig 18331 bp, 20 predicted proteins | sample 1553211 | NCBI WGS metagenome assembly OGQL01 (sample SAMEA2579942, study PRJEB22360) | human gut metagenome
TTTTTTTATCTGTCACTCCGGCCTCCGAGCCGGAGTCCAGGTCAATATTGCTTCCATATCCGCCTGGATTCCGGGTCAAGCCCGGAATGACAGTAAAAAAACAAGCCCGGAGTGACAGTAAAAAAACAGGCCCGGAATGACAGTAAAAAAAACAAGCCCGGAATGGCAAAAGGAAACAAGAAAAACTCGAAGCCCCCTTGATGGCTGCTGTTGCAGCCAAGGGAGAACTATTATTTGTACGCCGAGATAGTGCACATTATAAGCATCGCGCCTTCGGGACACCCAAGCCGAAGTAGCAAACCCGCCGCGCACCTGCCGTGCAGGCGCTGCCTGTGCGTCAGCCCAAGGCTGCCCGCCGTACCTAAACCTAAAACTCTATGCTGAATTATGGGTGGAACGAAAAACAGAAATGAGTCAATAAAAAAGCACAAACGACTGGCACAAAAAAACCTCCGGCAAAACCGGAGGCTCAACTTTGCAAAACCCGCCAAATTACTTCATTTTCTTCTCAACAAATTCAACATGCTTGCGAGCTTTCTTGTCATATTTCTTCATAGACATTTTTTCCGGATGGGTTCTCGGATTTTTCTCGGCAACATAGAATGTCCCGGTATTGGCGGTACTTTCCATTTTAACCAAAATTTTTACTGCTTTTGCCATTTCATTTACTCTTTAAGTTAGTTATATCTAAAAACATTTAGCTGCACTATACAGTTTTTTGCCGTCTTGTCAACCACATTTTACAAATTTTTGTTAAAAATCCGTCAGATTCTGGTTTTAAGCAGTTCTACCGCCGCTTCCACATCTTCATCGCGGCCTTCCCGGTTTTCCCGGACACAAGCCCCCGAACTTTTCTCCGCCACCGCCGCCTTCGTTTCTGCAGCTCCCCGCTTTCCGCTCAGACAATAATCCGGCATCACGCCGTTATCCGTAAAACTCTTTCCCGACGGCAGATAAATATAGGCATTGGTCAGCGCCAAAACCGAACTGTTTGGAAACGAAATCAGCCTTTGCGTCGTTCCCTTGCCATAAGTTTCCGTTCCGACCAACAGCGCCCGGCTTTGTTCCTGCAGGCTTCCGGCCATCATCTCCGCCGCCGAGGCTGTTTGCCCGTCAACCAAAATCACAATCGGCTTTCCCTCAAAATCGCCCTTCTCGCTGGCAGAATAAACCATATTTGCATTAAAACCGCGCCCCCGGGTCATAAAGACCATGCCGCCTTCCAGAAACATGCCCGCAATCCGCGAAGCCGACCGCAGCTGCCCGCCGCTGTTGCCGCGCAAATCCAAAATCAGCGCCTTGGCGTCTTTTTCCTTCTGGATAACTTCGGACATCTGCTTGGAAGTGTTAATATCAAAAACGCCGATCCGAACATACAGGATATCGCCGATTCTTCGCGATGCAAAGTTCAGCCGCCGTTTTAATGCGGAGGTATCAGCCAAATCCATCGCCCGGTAAAACTTGGAATCCTTGTCAAGTATTTCGACCATCCGGTTCATCATTGCGTCCGGAGCCTCAAAATCCTTAAGCGAAACCTGAGGCGAAACCTGCACAACCGCCTTGAACACCTTGTCAATCAGCTCCACCCATTCCAAAGCGTTGTCTTCTTCCGGCTTATTGAAATTTTTATAAACTTTTGCGTCATAATAAAGGGTAAAACGCACATCGTCATCAGCAACCCGCACTTTCGGATCCATATCGTGCAGCCCCTTAAACGCCGCCATCGCCAAACGGTGCATCGGCCGCGGTTCAATATACGACTGCTCTATGGCGTCTACAAAAATCAAAAGATTCTCGTCCGCTGCCAATGCATTCCCAAGGCTAAACCCCAATACCGCCATCACCCCGGCTAAGATTTTGCGCATTTTTTTCCTCTCTTCCGACGTTTTTCCGCCTTATTATTTTTCTTAACCGATTTTTTCGTTTTTGGCAATCGGCCGCTGCCCTTATCCGCATAATTCAGGCCGCTGTCATCATCAATATACTTAAAAATCAGCCCGCCGCTGACTGGCGTTGCCTCGGTCAGCATCGCTCGGATTTTTTCGCCAAAAGAAAACTCCAGCCCTAGTTTGGAGGCGCTAAGCAAGCAACGGTTTTCCGACAGCGTATATTTATCATTGGGAAGACTGTTCATCGGAATCAGCCCTTCCGCCCCCCAATCCTCGATTCGCACAAAAATGCCCGCCGTCGTCAGCCCGCTGACGCAGACTTCGTACACTTGTCCGACTGAAGGTTTAAGATACGCCGAAATATACCGCGCCGTCATTTCGCGTTCGGCGCTCGCCGCCCGCCGTTCGGTCACGCCGAGATGTTCTCCGGTCTCAACGAACTGCTCATGCGTCGCTCCGTTTTCCAAAGCACCGCCGCCCGGAAAATTCTTACAGCGAATCAACGCGCGGTGAATCAGCAAATCCGCATAACGCCGGATGGGCGACGTAAAATGCGCATAATCTTTAAGCCCCAAACCGAAATGTCCGATATTGTCCGGGCTGTATTGCGCCTGCGACTGCATCCGCAGCACCAAGTCATCAATCCCCGAACTCAGATTCTTTTCGCGGCATTTTTCCATAATCCTGTTAAAATGCGCCGGCTTGAGCGCCGGAGCATCAGGAAGCTTCATCTTTAGTTCTTCCAAAAACGGAATCATATCCTTCATCTTTTCCGGCTGCGGACGGTCGTGAATCCGATACATCACCGGCAACCGGCATTTGGCCAAAGCTTGAGCTGCCGCCACATTGGCCGCAATCATAAACTCCTCGATAATTTTTTCCGAAACATAATGCGGCGCTTTCTCAATCGCCGTTGCCTGTCCCGCTTTGTCAAAACGGATTTTAAGCTCGGTGGTTTCCAACTCCAGCGCCCCGCGTTTTTTGCGCGCTCTGTCCAGCACCAAATATGCCTCATACAGCGGCAGCACCGCCGACTTGAACACCGGGGCGATATTTTCGCTTTTCCGCCCGTCAAGGGCTTCCTGAACCTCCCGATACGTCAGTCTGGCCGCCGACTTTATCACTCCGCGGCAAAAATCATACTGCCGCAGCCGTCCGGCACCGTCAATTTCCATAAAACAGGCGATAACCGGACGTTTTTCTTTCGGACGCAGCGAACATAAATCATTCGACAGCTTTTCCGGCAGCATCGGTATCGTCAAATTCGGCAGGTAAACCGAATTTCCGCGCCGATAAGCCTCACGGTCAAGCTCGCTGCCCGGCCGCACATAAAACGCCACGTCGGCAATCGCCACCCCCAGACGGAATCCCAGCGGCGTCCGCTCCGCCCAGACCGCATCGTCAAAATCCTTGGAATCTTCGCCGTCAATCGTCACAAACGGCAGATTGGCAAGATTCTCGCGCCCTTGCAGATCAAGCTTCGGCAGCCGCTCCAGCTCCTTGCCGACTTTGGCGTCAAAGGTTTCGGGAATCCCGTATTTTTCCAACACCAGCATTGAGGCCGCCTTGCCGAGATTAAACGGGCCAAAGTTGCGGACAATCCGCACTTCTTTGAACCGGCGCGCCCCTTCCGACACATAGCTGACAAAATCTCCGTCCCGCACCTTTCCGGGATTATCAAGCAACATGTCCGTGTGTTTGGACTTTTCCGCCGAAACGATAAAATACCGCCCGCCGCGTTTTTCGACCACGCCGTATTGCTTTTCCGCCTGTGGCTGCGCAAAAGCGGTACGAACCATCGGTTTTGCCGTATAAACGCCTTTTTTGCCGCTGATTCGCGCCAAAAAACGGTCTCCCGGAACCAGCGGCGGCCGGATCCGGCTGTTGGGCAGAACATAAAAGCTGCCGGGACGGAGCCGGCTGGTGTGAAAAAAAAAAAGCCCGCCGCCCGCCGCAAAACGCGCTTCCGTCGGCCGTGCCAGAACTTCGCCGTCATTGCCGATTTCCGAAACTTCCAGTTGCAGAGTTTCCGGCAAATTTAATTTTTCTTTGTTTTTAGTCATTTTTCTTCTTATTCAGTTCGACAATCAACGGCGTGTGGTCAGACGGCTTGTTCTGCTTCCGAAGCTCCCTGTCAACCCGGCAGGAGGCCAACCGGTCCGCCGCCTGCGCCGACAACAGCAGATAATCAATCCGCATCCCGAGATCATTTTGAAAAGCGCCGCCGCCGTAATCCCAGTAGGTATAGCCGTTTTCGACCGGATGCAAAGCCCGAAACGCGTCATAATATCCCAAATGCAAAACAGCAGACAGCTGCCGCCGCACTTCCGGCAGAAACAGGGCATTATCCCGAAAAGCCCCGGGATCATACACGTCTCCCGGCGTCAGAATCACATTAAAGTCGCCGCCCAAAATCACCGGTTGATGCCGCAGGAGCAAACCGCGCGCATGATTATAAAAAGCTTCCATCCACCGCAGCTTGTAGGCCAGTTTGGACTTGTCTCCGGGATTGTTGGCCGGAGGATTGCCGTTAGGCAGATAAATCGAGGCAATCCGATAAGCTTCGCCCCCGTCCTCAACCTCAACTTCCAGATAGCGGCTGTTTTCATCGGCAAAACCGGGAATTCCCTCGCTGACAACCCGGATTTTGTGCCGGCTCAAAACCGCAACGCCGTTATAACTCTTCTGCCCCAAAACCTTGGCGTCATACCCCAGCGCCTGCAGTTCAAAAAACGGAAAAGCGTTATATTCGGTCTTGATTTCCTGCAGCAAAACCACATCGGGATTTTCCGTTCTCAGCCACTGTGTCAGCAGCTCAATCCGCGCCCCGACCGAATTTATGTTAAAAGTTGCAATTTTCATCTTCACGCTTTCACCGAATGTTAAGATTAATATAATAAGCTTTTATACAATAAAAAGTCTGATAAAGGAAGCACTTTATGAAACTCGCCGCTTATGCCGTAAAAGCCAAAGACAGCCGGGGGCGCATGTACCCGGACTTTGTCAACATTATCCGCTCGCCGTTTCAGCGCGACCGCGACCGTCTGATTCACTCCATGTCTTTTCGCCGTCTCGACGGAAAAACCCAGGTTTTTGCCTATCATGAGGGCAAAAACTACCGCACCCGGCTTACCCACAGCATTGAGGTCGCCCAAATCACCCGCACTTTGTGCAAAAGCCTCGAACTCAATGAAGAACTCGGCGAAGCCATCGCTCTGGCGCATGATTTGGGGCATTCGCCTTTCGGCCATGCCGGCGAACGCGGCCTGCGCAAGGTCATGGAACCCTACGGCGGATTCGACCATAATATCCAGGCGCTGCGCATCATCACCGAATACGAAAGCCATTACCCGGATTTTCCCGGCCTCAACCTCACTTGGGAAACGTTGGAAGGCACCGTCAAACACCATGGAAAAATTACCGGAAAGCTCAATCCGTTTCTCCAAAAATTCAACCGCGCTTTTGATCTCGACCTCAAACATTATGCCTCGCTCGAGGCCCAGATCGCTGCGTTGGCAGACGATATCGCTTATCTCAATCATGATATTGACGACGGGTTCCGTGCCGGCTTTTATGATATTTCCGACCTCAAAGAACTGCCCTTTATCAATGAAATACTCCAAAACCTTGAGGCCGAACATCCAAATATTGACGACAATATCCGCATCTACGCCGTTACCCGCAGCATGATCGCCAAAATGATTTTTGACATTCTGGACCAAACCAAAGAAAACCTGCACAACAGCGGCATTTCTTCCGCCGAAGACATCCGCAGGCTCGATTCGCCGGTTGCCGCGCACTCTGCCAAGCTCAAAAAACAAATCAAACTGCTGCGGCAGTTTCTGACCGAACATTTTTACAATCACACCAACGTTGTCCGCATGGATATGAAATCGCAAAAAGTCGTTGAAGAACTTTTCAGCGTATTCATGTCGGATTGGCGCCTGCTCCCCGATTGCGAACGCCGCAAAATTTCCTCCGGACTGTCCGAAGCCGAAATCGCCGGCATCATCTGCACTTACATTGCCAACATGACCGACATGGGCGCGCTCGACGAACACCAAAAACTTTTTGACAATATGACTAGATTTTAAATGATTGTAAATTATTATAAAATACAATAGTCCCAAAAGATGAATTAAATTAGGAGATAAACAAATGCTTCTGGATCGCCCCGAAGACAACAAAAACAATGACGAACTGCTTAATGACCTGCGGCAAAAGCTGGCCAGTCAGTCAAATTTGGAATACGAAGAAAAACGCAACGACCTGAATGTTTCCAAAAATGTCTTTATCGGTGCCGTTTCCGGAATCGTCCTGGCCGGAATCGTCGGCTGGTTTGTTTTGTCTCCGCAATACGCGGCCGACACACCGGGCGAAATTCCGGTTATCCGCCGCCCCAAAGACGCCATTAAAGTTCAGCCGGCGGATCCGGGCGGAATGGAAATCCGCAATCAGGACAAAACCGTCTATAACATTATTGATAAAAAGGGCGCCGGCGATACGCCTGCTGTAGAAACGATACTGCCGCCGCCGGAAGAACCTCAACTGCCGATTATCGTTCCGGAAGCCGAACCGGCCGAACCGCCTGCCCCGGCTGTTCCGTCAACCGAAAAAACCATTGCCGCGGCTGAAGAAATCATCAAAGCCGAAACTATGCCGCCGGCCAAAGAACCGGTTAAGAAAATAAAACCGGAACCGGTGCCCGCACCTGCGCCAACCCCGCAGGCTCCGGCACCTCAGCCGACGCCGGAAAAAATCAGCACCCCCGCCAAAGCTGCCGCCGGCTCCTGGCAGGTACAGCTGATGGCTTCGACCAACCGCAATGCCGTCGCCGGTTCTTGGGCTTCGCTTTCCAAAAAATATCCGGTTCTGAAAAACCTGCCTTATGAAATCGAAACCGCCGACCTTGGCGCCAAAGGGATTTTCTACCGCCTTCAGGCCGGCGCTTTTTCCGACCGCAACGGCGCCGACGCCCTTTGCAAAGAAATCAAATCGCTGGGCGGAAGCTGCATTGTAAAGAAAAAATAGCATGCAGAACGACTTTCTGGAAATTATATATTTCGCAGTCTGCCTGATTATTTCCGTGATTATTCACGAAATTGCCCACGGCTGGGTCGCCAATAAGCTTGGCGACCCGACTGCCCGCCTGGAAGGGCGTCTGTCGCTGAACCCGCTCAAACATATTGACCCTTTCGGTTCGGTCGTCCTGCCGCTGTTTTTGCTGCTTTCGGGCAGCGGATTTGTTTTTGGCTGGGCCAAACCCGTTCCGGTTGACGAACGTTATTTCAAACGTCCGACCCGCGACAATCTCCTGGTTTCTTCCGCCGGCATTGCCGCAAATATCCTGCTTGCAGCCCTGTGCGGCACTTGCATCCGGCTGCTCGGCCGTTTTGACGCCAATGTCCTGACCATGCTGCTGGCATCTTTCTTTTTTATCCTCATGCTGGTCAATCTGATTTTGGCAGCCTTTAACCTTATTCCGGTTCCGCCGCTTGACGGTTCCAAAATTTTCCTCGGCTGGATAGACAAACCTTGGGCACAAAACTACCTTCATTCTCCCCGCTCCGCCCTGCTGGGCATCGGCATTATTTTTATTGTGCTGCCTTTGCTGTTTCAGGCGCTCGGTTCTGAAAACAACCCGCTGACCTTTTGGCTGCGCGGCTTTACCGAAACCATGATAAAAATGCTGCTCTAGGAAAAAAGATGGAAAAACCGATTCTTGCCGCCATGCTTTCTTGTTCCGGACTGTCGTTGACCGATGCGGAAAAAAGGCTTTTTTCCCGCTGTAATCCATTAGGCGTCAGCCTCTTCGGACGCAATATCGCCTCTCCCCGGCAGCTCCGGCAACTGGTTGCCGATATTAAAACAGCCATTGGCAGAAACGACGTGCTTATCGGCATCGACCAGGAAGGAGGACGGGTCAGAAGGCTGTCCGAACCGGACTACCGAACCTATGCCTCACAATATCGGCTGGGGCAAATCGCACGCCGCTTCGGATTGGAAACCGGCGAACGAACCGCCGCCGCCCATGCGGCCCTGATTGCCCAAGATCTGTATGCCGTGGGCATCAACTGGAATTATGCTCCGGTTATAGACGTTTGCCACCGCGAAACCTCGGCAGTATTGCGCAGCCGGACATTCGGCTCCGACCGGAAAATTATTGCTGCCCTGGGGCAAAAGATGGTCGATACCTATATTGAAAACGGCATCTGCCCCTGTATCAAACATCTGCCCGGACTGGGTTCCAGCAGCACGGACCCGCATCTGCAAATGCCGGTGATTGCTCTCCCGCTTTCCAAACTGCAAACCGACTTCCGGCCTTTTAAAAAGCTTCGAAACTGTCCGGCCGGAATGACCGCCCATATCATGCTGCCCGAAATTGACAGCCAATACCCCCTCACCCAATCCGCTGCCGGCATCAGCCGGATTATCCGCGGCGAACTCGGTTTCGCCGGTTTTCTTATCAGCGACGCCGTCGACATGCATGCCCTTCGCGGCTCCTTGTCCGAACGGGTACAAAGTGCCCTGACCGCCGGCTGCGATTGCATCTGCTACTGCGGCGGAAAAGCCGGCGAACTGGAAGAAGTGGCGGCTGCCGCCCAAAATCTAAGGGATAATTCGCTATTTAGATTTGAAAAAATCCAAAAAATTATTCATAATAAACCCGTTTTGGCGGAAACCGGACGCCTTGCCGAAAATTACGAGCAACAAATCGGCCGGGTCGAAGAATACAACGATGATTATGACGCCACCGAAACGTTGAACCTGATGCAAAACAAAAAAGGAGAAATATAGTGCTTTCAAATTTTTGGGAATGGGTACTGATTATTGTCATTCTGGTCTTGGTTTTCGGTGCCAACAATCTGCACGTATGGAAAGCCGTCGCCCTCAAAAAACTGGAAAACATCAAAAAAACGGCAGCCGAAAAGAAAAACGAGCTTGAACAGAAAATCAAAGATAAGAAAGACTGATTTTCCGTTCCTTGGAAAAGCGCGGTTGATAAGCTTTGTTTCCGGCAGTCAGATTATGGCTGCCGTTGTTTTTTAATATAATAAGTTGAACATTGGCTCAAAATTTTTAAGAGCTCAAAAACATTCTGTGCCAGCTGCGGACTGGGAATTTTGAAATAATTGTTGATTAATTGCAGCGCCTCGGTAGTCTTTTCCGGCGGCGTACGCAAAAGCTGCTCTCTTTCAAAAGCCACGCTGTCGGAATCATATACAAACATACGGGGGCTCAAATTAGCCGCCTCTTCGGGCATATCGTCATAAAAGAAAGCAGCTGAATCCGCCTTCCGACATGAATATCAATCGGATTCGGACTTCCGTCTTCCTGACGCCCGCGATTAGCCGCTTTAATCTTGCGTTTTGCCTGTACCATCTCAGAAACTCCTTAATAAACCAAAACAAAACTCCACCTTAGAACTTAAGGTGGAGGAGCTCCTTACACGACAATAGTGTAGCCATTATTGACTGATAAAAAACCAGCTATTACCTGACACTCCTCCGTTGCACGAGAAGTGCCAAATCTTTGCCACATAACAGTTTGGCCTATGTTATATTGTCGGGTTAAGGATTCCCTGTGTTTAACAATAATATGCAGAAACAAACCTGCTAAAATGATTATAAGAACAAAAATTCAAAAAACAATTAAAATCTAAAACCCACCCCTCACCCCTGCAAGCTGCAATTTTCCACCCGCAAAAGCAGTTCAAAAAACAGATTTTCCTCTGCAAATCAAATAGCTATAGACTTTTATTTTTTTATCTGTTATACTATTTTATATATAAATTCCCAGAATGGAATTTTTAAAATCGTTGGAGAAAATCAATGAGTATCGCGTCAACTAGAAAAGTTTCCGGCTCGCCCAACGCCCCCTCAAAGGCCGATTATTATCGTCGTGGAGGAAATGGCGAAAGCTTTGTAGAAAATATAGATACCGCCAATAATGTGCTGGTTAACAATAACGATTCCGATAATCGCGGAAACCGGCAGAATTCTCCTTTTCAGAAACAAGAAGAAAAAAACAACCGCCCGGAAGTGTCTTCCCCCAATACCTATATCCCCAATGCGCTGGAAGCTCTGGCTGCCAGCGGCGTTTATGACGATGTTCCCGACGAAGCCCCAAACTCCGGCAGCCGCAAAATCGGCGTTTATGACAACAACCAATCCATCATCCGCGATCCCGGAAGCGAACAGCTGTCCCACAGTTATCTCAAACACTTTTACGAAAGAAACGAGATTATTGAAGAAGTGGACGAATTAGTCTGATTCTAAAAAATAACGTCCGGCCATTGAAAATTTCTCCACTCCGCTTATATCTTTTTTGCCGGTTTTTTCTTCCGGTTCAAACATCCGGTATTTTTCGCACAATCGAAAAACGCCGGATATACCGCGACAACACTATCAAAAGGATTGAGTAAATGTTAAAAGGTACCGTAAAATGGTTTAATAGCAAAAAAGGTTATGGTTTTATCCGCCCCGATGAAAGCGACAAAGATGTTTTTGTTCACATCACTTCTCTTGAAAAAAGCGGTATCCGCCACCTCGCCGACGGACAGAAAGTAAACTTTGAGATTTATGACGACCGCGGCAAAAAAGCCGCCGGCAACATCAGCCTGTTATAGCATTAATTAAGGCGTACTTTGAGTTACCTCTCAATTACGCCTTTTTTATCCTTCGTTTGTTTTTCCCGGAACCGTCCCTCAATGACAGTCACCGCTCGTTTATCCGGCAGAAAAAACATCAAGGGGCCTTCGGATTTTCTTTATAAATGTCTACAACAGAGTGTTTGCAGCCTCAGAAAAATATTAATTCGTGGATTCCAAGGCATTTTTCTACGAAAAATGCGGGATGACGTTTATTTAAATCGCTCTAAGAACTCAAAATACAATTTTTACCCAAAGTTCGGATAGTAAAACAAATAATAAAATTTTCCCCGATAAATCTGTATGAGTTGCCCGCCAGACGAGTTTTGCAAAAAGGTTGGAGAATGGATTTAGTAGAGTAGTTTTTAGGGCGAGAAAAATTTTAGTGTAGATGAGCTACATGTAGTCGATAGTTGGCGATTGGCAAGCACATCGTGCGCAGACAGAGCCTTACGTGACGAGCGAGCTTGCGAGATCAACTTTTCGAGACCCGCTAAAACTGCTCTAATAATCTGCTCTAATAATCCACCTGACAACCTTTGCAAAAAGGTTGGATAGTGAGATTAGTAGAGTTCTTTTCAAGGTGAAGAAAATCCTAGCGTATAAATAATACGTGGATTTTCTGAGACCGATGAAACGGGCTCTAATAATCCACTAGACAACCTTTTTTACCATTTTGGCGAAACTAACCCCCTTCTCCTCAATCAAATCACCTTCTTGAACATAGCCCTGCTTCTCGTAAAAATCGACAACGGAAAGCATCGCATGCATTTCAATTTGGGAGTAGCCGGCCTCTTTGGCTCGAGCTTCAGCATATTTTACCAGTTCGCGCCCGATGCCTTCGCCTTGATATTTGTTGTCAACGGCAACCTGCATCAGCCGAATAACCTCATTGTCCACCGGTGCCAGCATGCAACCGCCCAAAAGGGCGTCATCAAGCTTTTCAATACAGGCAAGATGCAGATAATTTGCTTCCTTGGAACGGTGCGCATCTAAAAATTCAAACCCCAGCGGTTCCAGCAAAATCTTATAACGCAGCTTTGCCAGCTCATCATAACGGGAAGAACCGTAATCAACTTCTACTATCTCTCTCATTGCCGCCTCCTTCTGGTTTATAAAAACCAGTATAACCATTTTTATTCATTTTCTCAATCAATATATGTTGCCTATTCAGAAAAATTAATCTATTTTCAAGAAAAATAATCTTGTGCATGGAAAAAAAGAAGATGAGTACCGATTTAAATTTGATCCGCAACTTTGCCATCATTGCCCATATTGACCACGGAAAATCTACCCTGGCTGACCGCATGATTGAATACTGCGGCGGACTGCAAAGCCGCGAAATGCAGGAGCAGGTTCTCGATTCCATGGATATTGAACGCGAGCGGGGAATCACCATCAAAGCCCAAACCGTGCGGCTCAACTATACTGCCGAAGACGGCAAAACCTACCAGCTCAACCTGATTGATACGCCGGGACACGTGGATTTTTCCTATGAAGTTTCGCGCTCTTTGGCCTCCTGCGAAGGTTCGGTCCTGGTCGTTGACGCCACCCAGGGCGTAGAAGCGCAGACCCTGGCCAACGTCTATCTGGCTATTGACAACAATCATGAGATTATTCCGGTATTGAACAAAATCGACCTGCCTTCGGCCGAACCGGAAAGAGTAAAACAGCAAATTGAAGACGTTATCGGCCTGGACACTTCCGAAGCCGTTGAAACCTCCGGCAAAACCGGGCTCGGCATCCCGGCGCTTTTGGAGGCGATTGTACGGCGCCTGCCGGCACCGCAGGGAGATGCCTCCGCACCGCTGAAAGCTCTGCTGATTGACAGCTGGTATGACCCTTATCTCGGAGTTATCATTCTGGTTCGCATCCATGATGGCGTACTCAAGCGCAAAACCCAAATCCGCATGATGAGCAACAACAACACCTATCTGGTTGACAAGGTTGGTATCTTTACCCCCAAAATGCAAGACATTGACGCGCTTTACCCCGGCGAAGTCGGCTTTATTACCGCCAGCATCAAAAGCGTCAGCGACTGCCATATCGGAGATACGATTACGGATAACAAAGTTCCCTGTGCTACACCGCTCAAAGGATTTAAGCCGTCGGTCCCGGTTGTGTTTTGCTCCATTTTTCCGGTTGACAGCAGCGAATACGAAAGCCTTAAAGATGCGCTGGCCAAACTCAAACTCAACGATGCCAGCATCGACTATCAAAACGAAAATTCCGCCGCTCTGGGGCTGGGTTTTCGCTGTGGCTTTCTCGGGCTTCTGCACATGGAAATTATTGAGGAACGGCTTGACCGCGAATTTGACCTGGACATTATTACCACGGCACCTTCGGTAGCCTACAAGATTAACCTGACCGACGGTTCGCAAATCACGCTCCATAACCCTGCCGATATGCCGGATGTTACTCAAATCAAATCTATTGAGGAACCTTGGGTCAAAGCTACAATTCTGGTTCCCGACACCTATCTCGGCGCTGTTCTGAAACTCTGCACCGAACGCCGCGGCGAACAAATCGAGCTGACCTATGCCGGCAGCCGCGCCATGCTGGTTTACAAACTTCCGCTCAACGAAATTGTTTTTGACTTCTATGACCGCTTGAAATCCATCACCAGCGGATACGCCAGCTTTGATTATGAATTGACCGGCTATGCGGAATCGGATTTGGTTAAGGTACAGATTTTGATTAATGAAGAACCGGTAGACGCCTTGGCTTTTCTCTGCCATCGCAGCGATGCCGAAAGCCGCGGGCGCCAAATTTGCGAACGGCTTAAAGACTTAATCCCCCGGCATTTGTTCAAAATCCCGATTCAGGCAGCCATCGGCGGCAAGATTATTGCCAGGGAGACAGTGAAGGCCGTGCGCAAGGACGTGCTGGCCAAATGCTACGGCGGCGACGTAACCCGCAAAAGAAAACTGTTAGACAAACAGAAAAAAGGCAAGAAGCGCATGCGCCAGTTCGGCAAGGTCGAAGTTCCGCAAAGCGCTTTCATTGAAGCTCTGCGCATCGGCGACAATTAGAACGGGTTTTGCTCCGACAGGCCCCTCAAACGAGGGGCCGTTTCTCAATCAAAGCTTATGAAGGGGATACTTTTCCGAATGACGGCGGACAAGTTCAATATTGATGTCGACATCATAAAGTTCAAGCAGCCGCCGGGTGTTCTCCCAACCGGCAAAGCGCCCGACTTCGGCAGCATCAACCCGTTTGAGCTCCACACCGGATAAATAAGCGGCATGCTTGATTCTGATGCCATACTCCCAACGCAGTTTCATCAGCTCAAAACCTACGGCACGACCAATATCTTTTGGGGTAATTTTTTTTACAATCATATTCTTAGCTCCTGTTTTGTCGAGTTAAAACAAAACCGCCAATTCTTGAAGAAAAGGCGGCGGAGCTGAAAAACTGTACAGAAACAGTCCTGCTTCTTCGATACGCAAAGCGCACTTATACCGCAGCCTCCACCACGAGATGGATATTTTTCTGTAAGATGTTTTTCAGACACCACACCCGGCTCTCCCGAATGCAAAAACAAGCATAAAGGAAAGAGCAAAAATTGCAAGGAAAAATTCTTATGAGATACGATTGTCGATTTTTCGTGAGTTTTTCGAGACCAGCTAAACTGCTCTAGACAACCACAGAGCGCGAAAAAAGTTCGGATAGTGAGGTTAGTAGAGTGATTTCTAGGGGCGAAACAAACCCTAGCGTATACAGAAATACGTGGGTTTGTTGAGTTCCCCGTAAAATCGCTCTAATAACCCAAAATACGAGTTTTTTACTTGCCGATGTTTACATTACGGTTAATACATACCGACAGAATTATGCCGAAACTGGCCATAACGGAGAGAATAACCGTACCGCCGTAAGAAATCAACGCCAACGGAATGCCGACAACCGGAATAAGCCCTAAAACCATTGCCATATTAATAAAGACATAAAGGAAAAAGTTGGTCGCCAAACCGATGGCCAGAAGCTTGCCGAAATAACTGGTGCTGCGCAATGCAAAACCAAAACTATACGCAATAATCAGAATATTCAGCAAAACCACAAAAACTGCCCCAATCATGCCGAATTCCTCAGACAACATCGTAAAAATAAAGTCCGTATGCTTTTCGGGCAGAAAATTCAGATGGCTCTGGGTCCCTTTCAAAAAACCCTTCCCAAACACGCCGCCGGAACCAAGCGCAATTTTAGACTGGATGATATGATATCCCGCCCCCAAAGGATCACGCTCCGGATCAAGAAAAGTCAAAACCCGGTTTTTCTGATAATCATGCAGAAAATGCCAGGCAAACGGAATCAATACCGCCCCGCCAAGCATCACAACCACAAATTTCCAGATTTGAACGCCCACCACAAAAAAGATTGCTCCGGCACTCATAATCAACATCAGCGCCGTTCCCAAATCCGGCTGCGTCATCACCAGAAAAGCAGGAAACAGCGTCAGCAAAATCGGTACCACCAAACCTCGCATGCTCTCAATATTCTGCAATGAGCTGGAATGAAAATATTTTGCCAAAACCAAAACCAGTGCAATCTTCATCAGCTCCGAAGGCTGCAGGCTGAAAAACTTCAGATCTATCCATCGCTGCGCCCCCATGCCGATAGAACCGCGAACTTCCACATAAATCAACAACAGCAAAGAAACAAAATAAAAAGGATAGGCTATTTTCATAAAAAAGCGGATATCGGTCATTGCAAATACCATCATCACGCCGAACCCCAGAACAAAGCGGATCAACTGGTTAATCGCCCAGGGCCGCCAGCTTCCGTTGGCCGCGGAATACAAGACCACAATCCCGATAGAAGCCAAAATGACAATAAATAAAATATAGGAAAAACTCAGATTAAAAAACTTTTCCTTCAAAGAAAGGCTCTGATTTTTAAAACTCGTTTCATAATATTTATACATCGTGCCTACCTTAATCTACAGTTCTCTTGGTCGGGTCCAGCTTAACCGCCTCCAAAAGCAGTTTGCTTGCAATCGGGGCAGCCACAGACGAACCGCCGCCACCATGTTCTACCAACACGGCTACGGCATACTTCGGGTTATCATGCGGCGCATATCCCACAAACAGGGCATGGCTGCGCAAATGCCAAGGCAAATCCTTATCCTTGATAATCCCAGACTGCCGTTCCTTCATGGTAATCCGTTTAACCTGCGTGGTTCCGGTTTTGCCGCCCATCATCTGTCCGTTATAATTAAAACGCGAACCATAGGCCGTGCCGCCGGGAATGTTAACTACACTAAACATCCCCTCTTTGACCAAATCCAAATAAGCGGAAGAAATTTTAATTTTATCCATCTGCACGCGTTCTTTTTCATCTACTTTGGTGAAAGTCGGCTTGACTTCATAACCGCCGTTAACCAACCGCGCCATCATCGTTACCAGCTGCAGCGGCGTTGTCAGAACATATCCCTGTCCGATACCCGAAATCAACGTCTCGCCTTGCTGCCAAACGCCGCGAGCGCCGCGAAAACGGCGTTTTTTCCAAGCCTTGTCGGGAATAAGTCCCGGACTCTCTTGAGCAATGCCGATGCCGACTTGTTTTCCCAACCCTAACCGGCGGGCCATTTCGGCAATTTTTTCAATTCCGACTTTCTGTGCCGTTTCATAAAAATAAATATCGCAGGAATGTTGCAACGCCTGAACAACATCCAAATAACCGTGCCCGCTGTGTTTCCAGCAGTGAAACGCATGATCCCCCAAAAACATTTTACCGGCGCAAAAAAATCTGGTCTCCGGACGGATTATCCCCGCCTCCAAAGCCGCCAGGGCAACCACCATTTTGAAAGTCGAACCGGGAGAATAATGCTCGGAAACGACCTTGTTCGTCAGCGGACGACGCTCATTTCCGGAAAGTTCACGCCATTCCTGCGTGCTCACGCCCTGCGTCAGCCGATTGGGATCATAAGACGGCGTCGAAGCCAGAGCCAAGATCTCGCCGGTATGAACATCAATCAAAATCACGCCGCCGCTTTCTTCGCCCAAAAGTTCATAAGCCTTCTTTTGCAGGCGTTCATCTATCGTCAGATCAATCCGCTCGCCGAGCACGCCCTCATTCTTTTCAATTTCCTTCATAATCCGCCCATAGGCGTTAACTTCCAGTTTGAGCGTACCGCCGCGGCCGCGGAGCTTTTTTTCATAAAGTTTTTCAATCCCGGATTTGCCGATCTTGAACCCCGGTATCTCAAGCAACGGATCATCTTTAACATCATTGGCCGAAACCGAAGAAACATACCCCAAAACATGAAACAGCTCTTCTCCGAAAGGATAATAGCGGGACAAGCCTTCATCAATGATAATCCCCGGCAAATCCGGTGCATTAAGCTGGATTTTTGAAACCTCTTCCCAACTGAGGTTGTCTTTGATTTTAATCGGAACAAAACTGCGGTTTTTGCGCAGCTCTTTTTTAATCCGTTCCTCTTCCGCTTCGCTCAGAGGCATTATTTTCTTAAAAGCGTCTAAGGTTTCCTGAACATTTGTCGTCTGCTCGGCCACAATCAGAGCCTGAAAATTTTGCCGGTTAGAAGCCAAAATAACCTGGTTACGGTCATAAATAACCCCCCGCGGCGGAATAAGCAAACGGGTAGAAATCCGATTCTCATCAGCCAAAGTCTTGTAACGGTCAGCCTGATATACCTGCAGATAATAAAGACGGGCAATAATCACCATAAACAGGAGAAACTCGCCCAACCCAAGAATCAGCGAGCGTTTAATCAGAACTTTTCCCTTGTCATTATCGCGATTCATTAAAGTTCCTCGTCTGCAATCAGATTATTCTGCACAAAAGCCAAAATCAGGCTGATAAACGGATAAGCCGCCGCCGTCACCAGAAAGCTGAAACTGACAATCGAAAGCGGCAAAAACTGCCCGTAATAAACAGATAAAACCAGCCACTTGGTCAAAAACACGACCAGCGAAATTATCGCAAAGCCATACCATGTAATAATAAACGGTTTGCCGTTAAGAAAACGTGAAAGATTGCTTATCAATACGTACAGAACCAAAAGAGTCAGAATATTGGTGCCGAAAGGAACATTGCTGATCACATCGTCAACAACGCCCAAAAGATAAACCGAAACCAAATTAAACAAATCAGGGCGGTGTATCATCCAAAAATAAACGCAAACCATCGCTACTGCCGGGCGAATATTGTTAAAAAGCAAAAAATCAAGCGGAACATAAGAGAAAAAAAGCAATAGCAAAGACGAAAACAACGGTAACAGCCGTTGCAGATAATTAACAATATTTTCGCTTAACTCATCGCTCATTTTTTTCACGCTATTGCCTTAACGTCAGCCCCGGCAAAACCACTCTGATGCCCCCAAAACGAACTCTTATAAAAATTCGGAGAATGAGGCGTATAATAAGAAACCAGAGAAAATGCGAGCGAGCGTATATAGAAACACATGACTGAGCATTTTACCCGCAGTTTCTGTATGAAACAACCATTATACGAGTTTCTGTGTAAAAGGTTGGAGTTTGAGGGGAGTAGAGTTCTTTTCGAGGCGAAGAAAATCCTAGCGTAGATTGACCTACGTGGATTTTCCGAAACCGATGAAAAGGGCTCCAACACCCCAAAACACGAACTTTTATTAAAACTCGGAGAATGAGGCGTATAATAAGAAACCAGAGAAAATGCGAGCGAGCGTATAGAGAAATACGTGACCGAGCATTTTACCCGCAGTTTCTGTATGAAACAACCGTTATACGCGTTTCTGTATAAAAGGTTGGAGTTTGAGGGGAGTAGAGTTCTTTTCGAGGCGAAGAAAATCCTA
>OGQL01001361.1_pt1 | contig 18326 bp, 10 predicted proteins | sample 1553211 | NCBI WGS metagenome assembly OGQL01 (sample SAMEA2579942, study PRJEB22360) | human gut metagenome
CTGAAGCACTTCCTCCTGACGGACCGGAAGAACCGTCGGAACCAGCGTTTGTCGGAGTTCTTAATTTGTCCGGGTCGGTGAAGAACTGTCTGACTGCACCTGCCGCGTAACCGGCAGTCGCTGCTGCAAATGAACCGGGATTAGTAAGGCCGCCGCTGCCAAGGAGGTGCTGGGCTTGAGACTTCAGAGCATCTCGATTTTCTTTAGCGTAATCGGTATCCTGAGCATTAGCGCGTCCGTACATACCGCCCGCGTAACCCAGCATAGCACCGCCCGTGACGGCAGCCATCGTTCTGCCGAAACTTTGCAGCATACCTGCCACCGAGGCAGCCTGAAGCGCCACGCCTCCGGTAAGACCGGCGGCAAATGTGGGGATAGATTTCACAACTGTTGCAAGAGCTAGAACTACAACGGCAAAAACACCTAAGTTAACTAACAGAACTCCATAGTCTTTTCCGCCTTCGGCAGCTATCGCAAACTCGGTTATTTGATCAATTCTCTCTGCAAAGATACCGTTAATCAGTGAGAGTGTTCCTGCCACTGCGACAAGAGTAAAGGCCCAGCAGACCACCGCTCTGAGCCAACCATCGAACCACGTCCGCGTTACGGTGAACATCAATGTGCAGATAAACAGCGGCCCGAAAGCCAGCCCCATGACAAGAAAGATTTCATAAAGAAGCAAGTAACCGACAGCGAAAAACATGAAGTAAATGCATACCACCAGCATAAGCACCATGAGTAAAATGATGAACAGGCTCGTGGCAATGCTTTCACCGATGGACCAAACGCTCCAAGAGCTGTTCGACCAAATGTTGTAAATGGCCTGAAAGCCGTTCATAAAGGTTTGCCATGTTTGGTCAGCAGCTCCCCAAGCGTTATTTATGTCACTTGCGGTCGTGGCGTGGGATATTGCATTCAACAGCAGGTTTTCGATGCCATAGACCGCCGGGATAACATAAGTCACGAAATTCGCGGCATTCAGTCCGAAAAAAGCGACCAATACGATCTTTACGCATTGTGTGATCAAGTCGGGTATCGCGCCTTCCGCTCGGCCTGTCGTGATCTGATAGGCCCGGGCAAAAAAGTAGATCATGATGCCGGTGTAAATAATCGGACTGATGCTCGAGATGATCTCGCCTGAAACGGAATTGGCAAAACCAGCCATTGTTCCTCTGACTTGATTCCCGAAGGCTTCAAAAGTACCCGCCATAGGATTCTCCTTTTAGTTCTTCGGCGGACGAATGGCCCGTTGAATATCCGCTTGCGTCATTCTGGGGAACATTTTTTGATGCGCTTCTCTTTCAGCCTGTTGACGTACCAGCTCGTTTTGCTTATCCATCTGAGCCTGTTGGAACTGTGCAGCCAATTGAGAGGATTGAAGCGCAACTTGCTCGGCCTGAATACGCGCGGAAAGATCGGCAATGGATTTGGCATCCGTTGCAGTGTTGATCCGACTCATAAGCGATTCGATGTTTTGAAGGCGCTGGTTGGCGGTATTGGCTGCTTCTTCCAAAACTGCCTGTTGCTCCGCTTCAAATTCGCGAGCCTTCAGACAGTTTTGCTTGACTTCCCCGTCAAGATTGCTGCACGCGTCTCCGAGCTTTAGCCGGTTAAAAATATCCCGGCCCAAACTGCTGAGTGACGAGGTGCCATTCATAATTCCGTTCAGCCGACTGCGGGCGGAGGTTGGTATCAGACTTCTCAGATTCAGGTTGTAATCCACCAGTCCCAATCCGCGAGTTCCGGTGAAGTTTTGCAGCGTGTTGACTGCCGTGTTGTACTGCTGAACCATGTTCGAGTACATCTGCTGCATCTGCGTAAGCTGCTGCACCATTTGTGCAATGGCAGCCGCATCTACGGTAGGAATGCCGGATGCTAAAGCGGAAGTACCGGAGCACAAACCGGCGGACAGAGCGATTGTTAAAACGATTTTTTTATATTTCATAATCATCTACCATTGGGAATAGTCATAAACAGGTACAAAACCATGAAATGGATTTGCTTTGGAAAGAAAAACAGACAGCCCTTTAGGTTGACTCGTGAAGCGTTTGAGGCAGATACGCTGAGCAAGCCGCCTTTTACGTTCAACTACAGGAACTATGCGGTTTGTCCTGCTTGCCTTAATGCGGTTCAAATCCTCGGAATCAGGACGGAGTTGAAAAATACGCCTGACCCTTACGCAAAACACACACTCGCTGAGATTCCCGAATTGGATGCAATTCAGGATGAAATCGCTTATAGAAACTGTCCTTATTCCGATCCGGAATCCAAGCCTAAGAACTGTCGATACACGAACCGGACTCCCGGAATAATTTCCTCTATGGTTATTGAATTGTTTTGGACTCAGCTGGATAGGATCTTCTACATTCTTGAGCGAGACCTCCCGTTTAAGTTGTCTTGGCAAGCCAAAGAAACCATCCTTAAAGATTTTGTCGGTTACCGAGGCTGGCTGCACCCTGAAATATCTCTGCTCAATGTCCCTTGGATGCTTCTTTACTGCTCGAATTTTCATTCTTTGTGGAAATGCGAGCTTAAAGACGGTGACCTTAGAGAAAAAATTAAGAAAATTAAGGGTGTTGAATTTAACGAAAGAAATGAAAATATTATTGAGCACGACGGGTTTTCCAGTTTGGGATTTTGTGCAATCCATCACCGCTCGTATTCCACAGGGAAGGACGTTCGGGAAACCATCAAATTCATTGTGGCCAAAAAGATGGATTGTTGGTTTAAAAAGGAAATTGCTTCCGAAACTTTTCCTTCTAATGAGATTCTTTTTTCCAAGACTTTGGAAATAAAGCCCGATTATTTTTACAACCTTACCCATTCTTCAAATCCTCAGTTCGAAAATACTCACTTGCAATCACTTCGTAGGAACCTCTATCTGCTTGATAGAGTGAAGTTCCCTCCGAGGAGTTCATGAAATTCATAATCGGCAGTCTGAAATGGCACCGCGCCAGTTCAAACCAGTTGCGAGGATTAATCTTTTTAATTTGTTCAGTCGGTTCAGGAACCGGCACCAGTTCCTTTTTAGAGGCAGCATACAAAATGCTCAGAAAACACTCACATGACATCGTGTGCCGACACCATTTATCATCCACGAGTTCAATGAGGAAATAGTTGCTGTCCAGGTATCGAGAGCTTATTCCGAGAAGACAATGCCCTTCGTGGCAATAATCCAAGCAGAAGAATTTTTCCGGGCTGCAACCTAAGAATTTCCACCACTCCGGTTTTATCGGAGGAATGATGTTCCATTGAGTCTGAAGATCAGCTTCTAGTACGTGATATAAAACATCGAGAACCGCAGCTAAACTGATCAAATAATCGCCGTTAGAGTGAGAAACACGAAAAAGAGTCTTTATTCCGGGAAACTCAAAGTCGCTTCTAAAAACAGAATTGACTATAGGAAGTCTCTCTGTTGCGGGAATAGTTTTTTTATCTTGACTCATACTTCTTCCCTTGGCTGCGTAGGCAGCGGTTTGTCCCCGAAGAAATAAGGAATCCAAACTTCAGGGTCGTCTCCCACGAGAGAAAATAGTTTTTCTCCGAACTTGGTGGTTCCGGCAGTCCCGGAAAAAATCTTCAGAGCACGTTTGAAATTTCCGAGATCAAGCCGAATCATCACGGACACAGGCCCCTGCTTAATCAGCATCAGACGGCTTTGTGTATCGAGGCTCTTGATGATCGAAAACTCGTCCTTCGTACACTTGAACCCTTCCGTGTAATCCTTTTCATTCGCGTAGGGATTGGGCAGGTAGATTTTTGTAGCCGTGTTGTCCACAAACGCGGAACCTCTTTCGCTTTTCAGAACATCCTCGGGAGACTGAGAAGCAAACACAAAAATACCGTTCTGTTTACGAATCGTCTTGAGCTTGTCGAACGCAAACTGAGCCGTAGCCGGGTCGGAGAGATACTTCCAGAACTCATCCATCACAATGATGGTTCGTCTCTTGTCCTTCATTACCTGAGTTTCAATCAGATAAAGGAGAATTTCCGTAATCGGGCCGCGGACATCCTCATTTTCCAAAAAGTCCGTACCGTCAATTCCGAAGTTGGGAAATTCATTGAGATCAAGCGTGTTGATTTCATTGTCAAAGGCCCATGCAAGAGGCCCGGTCTCAATCCACTTAGACAGGCGCATCGTAAGCGAGTTCTGCGCGTCTTCAACCCGGTCACCCGTCTGAAGGCTTTGCGGAAGCACAGCAAGTCTTCGGTACTTAGCGGGCATGGACATGACCGTCTCAACTGCTGTTGCGATACGCTGCTCATCCAACGGAGTGATCTGAAGCCCGTCGCGTCCGATCAGCCGTTTCGTCCATCCGATTAAAAACTGGATGTTTTCAGCCGTTGGCTCCAACTGGAAGGGATTGATGCCTGACGGTTTTCCGTTTTCAATTGCCAAATATCCGCCGCCCATCGCTTTAATGGCAAGCTCGGCACCTTTGTCTTTATCAAATAAGATGACCGAGAGCTGATGGTCTTTATCGCGGTACTTTTGCGCCGAGCACAAAAGGAAATTCAGCAATACCGTCTTGCCCGCGCCGGAGGCTCCGAGGATTGCCGTGTTTCCCAGCGGCACGTCTCCCAAAGAATCCTTTTCGGGATCGGTGTAATGAAAATTAAAGTAATACGGCTGATCGCTCGGCATTTTCATTAACGCGACCGCTTCGCCCCAAGGGTTCCGGTCGCGTTTTCCACACGGGAAATTATGAAAACTGGCGAGATGAGCAAAATTCATACTTGAGATTTTTGCGACTCGAGGGCGGTCCTTTCTTCCGGGAAGCTGATGCAGATAAGACGTAACCAGCGCGAGAGTGGACTTGATCGGTAAAAATCCCGCATCCTGCAATTTCTTTATCGAGTCATGCGCATTGGCAACAACGGTATCTTCGCTGCCGAACACAAGAAGCGAATAGCTGTAGTCGCCGATGACAATCTGACCGTTGGCGACCATATCGCGTGCCAATGACAGCAACTGCATTTGCGAAACGGCATCGTCTTGAGCCGACCTTAATTGGTTTTGCTGCAACTTCAGAGCCTTGAGTCCCTTGTTTTTGGATAGGGCTGTAAAGGTCTGCGTTTCAATAAAGGGGTATGAACTCTGATCGAAATTAGTGTTGTAGAGCAGTCCGTCAAGCAGCCGGGAATACGTTGCCATCGGGTAGTCCTTGAGCTCTATCGACTGCACATAGGACTTTCCCAATGCAGTTTGAAATTCAAGGGTATCGGCTCCGCCGAAAACCTGAACATTCCCGAGCGCTTCGTTCAACGGCATGAAAGGAACACGAACTTTCTGCCATTGACCGGTCAGCAGGTAGTTGTAGAAAGAAAGCTGGTGAGAAAATATAGTTCCGTGATCATCCGAATATTCTCCGAGCACCACGGGCTCATAATCTCTAAGTGAACTCACCAGCTGATCGAAGACCTTGCCGAAAATCTCCAATCGCTCATTGAGTTCTTCCCGGATTTCAGATTCTTTGTATTTGTCTCTTTTAAGCAGGGTGGCTTTATGGCTTACCAGAGAAACATATAATTCGGTCGCCATCAGATTGTTTTCCGAGATTTCACGGTTGTAGGCGCGAACAAAGTCTCTGACAAAACGGCTGCTCGAATTCTCGTCCGGCACAGAAAGTTCGTCGTGAACAACGCGCCGAATTCTGTGCACTTTGAGAGACATTTCGTCCGTGGAGGACGCGCTTGCCATCACTTTTAAGAAGTTGTTCTGGCGCTCCGCGTCTCTTTGGAGCGCTTCGTTGGAAACCGCCTCAAAAACCTTTCCGGAAATCTTTACAGTCGCAACCAAATCTCCTTCACGACAGATCACAACGCCGGGCGCAATGACTGCTGAGTAGGGAATAAATTCCGAGAGGCTTTTTTCAGAGTTTTCAAGTGCTGTACGTTGGGCAAACATGGTTTACTCCTTGCTCTTTTCAAGGATGAAAAGCTCTTTTTTTTCTTGTTTTGGGCTCAGACTTGTGACGTTTCCCCAGTACCGTCGGTTAAAAGAGCGAACGAGATTGATTCGCGCATAGGAAATCAGCTGCGAGAAAATCTGCTCATCTTTGTCGGCGACGGTCTTCAAATAAAAATGCGTGATAGGCGTAATCAAAATCAAAGGAATCCAAATCCAGATTGCCAAAAGCGAAATGACGCCGATATTGAGCACAAATACCTGGAGGGGAACGCCCCCGATGCAAGCGGGGCGCGTCGCACCTTTAAACAAAGGGCTTTTTAACCGAATTTACCCCCCCAGCAATCCACCCAGCCAAGGAGCTGCGGCAATTAAACAAGCGCCTAGGAAAGGGCCGCCAACCGTCTGAATATTGGCATGGGTATACAACATTCTGTAGCCTGCCCAAATAATTGCTCCTGTGACGATTAAAAGAGATGCGCCTTGGAATACACTCAAAATTGTTTGGAGCGTATTGTTCAGACTCTGAGTTCCGGCAGCAGCCAGTGCCGGATCACTCAGAATCAACGCGGCCAGAAGAGCGGGGAATAAGAAGTTGTTTTTTTTCATAGTTAAACTCCTAAAGTTAATCGGATTAAAAAATCAATCCGGTTGATGAGTTGTCGCCTGTAGCGACAAGGGTTGAAGAATCTTTTGATTTCGTTTCAGCTTCCCGGATGGACGGAACGACAGGAGCTGTTAAGGTTGAAATGCCGGCATTGGCGCGCACCTTATCCACGTAGCCGTGGCGGTAGCCGGTCTGAAAATTTCCTGAGTAGTAGCAGCTCAAGGCATCGTGAAGCGAATTGCTGCCGCTGCGGTTCTGTGCTCTTTGGTAGCAGTCGGAAAGGATTTTTGATGCTGCCTTTAAATTGGTACAGGCATCCAGTGCCCCGGAGGCATTGATACCGAGCTTGGAAAAATTCTTTTTATTGATTTGTGCCAACCCGACCGAATAGTTTTTTCCTTCGAGTTCCAGCTGTGCAATGATTGCCATTGCCTCATGGAATGCTTTCGGCTGCCGGGAGCCTCCGCCGACAATGCCTATGGCATACGGATTAAAACTTGACTCCGTTCTGACCAATGCGCGCAGCGTGTCTTCAGATACCTCCGGTGCGCAGCGTTTGGCCAACTCTCCAAAATCATCGGCTTGAGATGACAGGGAAAGAGTGGCAAGGATGAAACCGATAATTAACCTTACACGCAGGCCGCTTTGATTAAAATTTGGCTCTAATAAGGATGATTTTTTATGAGCAACGAGAAGCTTAGTTACAAAGGTTATGAAGGTTCCGTGGAAGTTAGTTCGGACGGCCGATTTACGGGCAAAGTGCTTGATATCCGTTGCGGGTTGATTTATGAAGGCCTCTCCCTTTTGGAGCTTCAAGATGCTTTTCAAAGCGTCATTGACGCATATCTTGATTACTGTTCGAGCGAAAGTATTAAGGCTGAAAAACCTTCTTCCTTCCCGGATGTGCTGAGTACAAAACTTTGCAAACCTTTTGATCCGGTTGATTATCTTGAAAGCAAAGAGGACTGCGCTTTGTACCTTCATTTTTGCGCAGAGGAAGACTCCGGCGATGGCGCTTTGATAAAAGCGGCTGCACTTGATATTGAAAAAGCCAGAGGTAGAAAAAATGGAAGTCAGAAGAACTGCAAAGAAATCTTGGAAAGAGACTTCGGCGGGTTGGATGAAAGATCCTGAATTCCGTAAAGAGTACAAAGAACTCAGAGCAGAGCTTAATCTTCTATCAGTGCTACAATGTAGGCATTCTTTAAAAGGAGCTTCTATGAGCACCGCAGACTCTTTTATCCGGGTTCGACTCGACAAAGAATTGAAATCTGAAGCAAGTGAGATTCTTTCGGCTATGGGTCTTTCCATATCCGACTTGGTACGGATGACCTTGACTAAATTGGTCAATGAGAGAGACATTCCCTTTAGTACATACGTCCCAAACAAAGAAACCATCGAAGCGATGAATGAGCTGGAGGAAGGAAAAGGAAAGAAGTTTTCCAATTTCCAAGAATTGCTCTCGGCAGTCGATAAAGAATGTTGAGCATCGATGCTTCGAGTCTTTTTTTGAAAGACGTTAAAAAAATGGAAGCACAAGGAAAGAGGATGGAACTTCTTTCTGAAGCAATTGACATGCTTCTTAAAGAAGTTAAGATTCCGGTTCAATTCAGAGACCATAGTTTGAGCGGCAATTGGAAGGGATATCGCGAACTTCATATCCGCCCCGATTGGCTTCTCATTTATAAAGTTGAATACCCTTTGCTCAGGTTGGCAAGAACCGGAAGTCATTCGGAACTGCTTTCCAAGGTTAAAAGGTAATTTTTTTCTATTGCTCATTTTTTTCTCTTCGGTTGAGATTCATTGGTCAGCGCCCACTTGGAGCGCTCACCGATGAATCCTTCATTCATCGGGGTTGTGCGGACCCCTTTCGGAGTCCGCGTGAGTTTTTAGATTTGTTTAGAAGCGGAATCTGGCCTCGAACTTGAAGGCATGGTCTGCTTTGCCTTTAGTGCCGCCCGTAAATCCGTAGCGGACGCCAAACGTTGCTGGACCTTTATCGGCCTGAACGCCAAGATTGACGTTGGTGCCGAATTTGCCCGCAAATTCTCCCGACAGCTTGTCGCTAACGCCGTTGAAGTTGCTGAGCTTCGTCTTCTGTTCGGTATCCCCGAATTGTGGGATGAGCGTCAGATCAGCTTGCGGACGAACATTCCAGCCGGAAGCGGTCATAATGTCGCCGCGCACCGCAACGCCGACAGGCAGCTGGAAAGTATTTGTGGCATCAGGTGTGTTGCCCCAAACTTTCTGCCCGTCCACCTTCGTGTCGTAGCTGCCGGACTTGGCCCACACATAACGTAGTCCTGCGTGAGGAATCACGTTTGCGTTGCCGACCGGCAGAGTGGCTTCGGCTCGAGCACCAAGACTGAACATATTCGTCTTGACATCCGCATCAGCCTTATTGAATCCGGCTGCATTGATCGACTGAGTAATATCAGAGGAGTTGTGCATCCAGCTCAATGTGCCGATGAGGTTGACCTTTTCGACTGGAGCGTAAGCACCGTAGGCGTGCAGACCGAACGAGTTGTACTTGTTCTTTGTCTTCAGAACGTCGCCTGTGGAGTCAAGCGAACCGTGGTTATAACTGAAGGCCGCGCCCAAGATAATCGGTTTGTCTGCGAACTTGCGGTCGTAGCCCATAACAAGACCGTAGGCGTTTGTATCGAATCCGGCTTTAGAAATACCGGTTGCGCTGAGGCTCTTATATTTCTGTTTGCCGCCGATGACATCAACCCAAAGATCATTTCCGCGATCCCATTCACGCATGATCCCGTATTCCGTGAAGGCTTCGTTTCGCATGGAAACTCTGCCCTCGATGGAGTCGGCAGCCGTGTTGAGGTCGTTCATGGAAACGCTCATGGCACCGCCCGCAAAGGCGATATTGGCGACAGAGTTGATGACTTTGGTCTTACCGGCAACATCCAATTCTTTGTCGCGAAGTACGCGGCAAACAAAGTCCGCTCCTGCGTCACCGCTCTTGCAGTGCAGTAGATCGTCGTTCGCAATATTGGGGATAGCGATGTCAGGATAGACGGTGCGAACATCAGCCAATGTCGCGTTCACCCAGATCTTGCTCGGGTCATTGTGCAGCGTCAGAATCCAGTTGATGCCGCTGCCGTCTTGGGGCAGGGCATAGAGGTTCTCACCTGTCCAACCGCCGGTCCACATTCCGTTTGCCTCGTTTCCGCCGGTAATGTAGCCGTTGACAATCGTGTAGTCGCCGACTTCTTCAATATTGCCTAAAACAAGGTTTGCACCCGGTTCGACAGTCACTTTCGCAATATCGCTTGTGGTATTGAATGCGCTCTTACCGTCAGTCAGGATGGCGCTATCAATAACCGTTAGGGAGTCTTTGGCAAAATACAAATCACCGTTTCCGATCTGGACGTGCGTATCTTTATCCGTCCAAACGTTTGGACCTACGGCAATGCCTCCTCCCGGACCGGTTGTCACGTTATTGGTAATAACCAATCGGCTCGGTGTGCCGCCCGGCACAGTCGGAGATCCGATGGAATCGGCCCAGTCAAGTCCGCCCTTCGGCCCGAGGTTGAGGTCGCCGTTATTTTTCACGTAGATGTTCGTGTCGATAACGTCGCCTTCAGGATTGATTTCAGCCTTAACGTGATTTTCCTCAGAAGGTTCTCTATCGTTTCCGATCACGAGATCACCGCCGTTAAGATCGGTTTCCTCGGCTTTCAGACTGCCTCCGTCGATCTTGACAAGGCCGTCGTCAATCGTGAGCTTGCCGGTTTCAATGTCGCCGATATTGTTCACGTCGCCGCCCGCAACAACCACGTTGTTCCAGATAGACGTGCCGGAGTTATCGTGTACACCGTCCGGGTCAATTGTCAGGATATCTCCTTTTTCGTACCCGGAATTATTCGACGTACCGCCGCCCTGAATCGTCATATCGTCGTATTCAGATTTGCCTTGGTTGTCGAGTGTCCCGGAAACAAGAGTATCGGTAACCTTGGTAGCGTCAACTTCACCCTTATTGGTCTTGTCACCGGCTATGACATATTTGTCGTTAATGGTCTCTTTGCCTCCTTCTTCGGTAGTGGCCGAGCCTCCAACTTGTACGGTCTGGTTGTTCCAGATCGAGGTGCCTGAGTTGATATGCTCACCACCGTCCTCGATTATGAGGATGTCACCCTTTTCATAGCCGCTGTTGTTGGACTTGCCGCCATCACCGACGGTCATATCGTCGTAGTTGGAGGTTCCCTGATTGTCGAGCGTACCCGTAACTTCGGTACTCTCAACACCTGTGGCATCAACTTCGCCCTTGTTAACACGGTCGCCCGCAATAACATATGCGTCGTTAATAGTTTCTTTACCACCGGCTTCTACTGAGGAAGAAGCGCCGGTTTCGACAGTAACGTTGTTCCAGATGGAAGTTCCGCTGTTGCTGTGCTCACCTCCGTTGGCAACGGTTAGAATGTCGCCTTTTTCAAAGCCGACATTTTCAGACTTACCGCCGTCGGCAATCGTCATGTCGTCATAATTGGCCGTGCCTTCGTTGCGCAGCAGTCCGGCAACTTTTGTCACTGCCGTCTTGGTTGCGTCTAAGACTGCATCGGCGCCCTTGTTGACAAACTCACCGATCACATCAAATACGCTTCCGACGTCCAAATTGCCGGAGTTTTCACCTTTGCCTGAATCGGCAACGGTGACACCGTTCCAAATCGAAGTACCGGAGTTGGCATGAGTCCCTTCAACGGTGAGGATGTTGCCTTTTTCCGTGCCGCTGTTATTGGAGCTGCCGCCCTCGGCAATCAGCATATCGTTGTAATCGGCTTTGCCTTCATTGGCGTGTGTGCCGGATACCGTTACCTTGTCGACCTTGGAAGCGTCCAAGACGGAGTTCTGGCCCTTATTCAGGAAGTTTCCGGTGACATCAAAGACCGGAAGATTTCCGTCTTTTTCGTCCAGAGACAATTTCCCTTCATTAACGGTCGATCCGCTGCCGGTCAGGCTGTTCGTGTGCAAAATGGCATTGGAGTGAACGTGAACATTACCGTTGTTTGCGATAGTCCAATCTGCAAATTCACCGTTCTTGGCTTCCAAAGCGCCGTTTTCTCCGATATTGGAGGAAAGAATCCATCCGACTGTCGGTGTAACACCGCCGTGAGAGCCGAACGTAAACGTACCGTTATTCACGTCAATGGAACCGCCGTCGGCGGAATCCTTCAGCAGTTTATTGGCATCATCACCAAAAGAACCTTCAGGAATTGCATTGACGGCATTGCCGACAAGAACCAATTCCTTACCGCCTTCGATTGTGACTTTATCGGTATGGGAGACATCTTTGAATCCCATACTAATATTGATCGAATTGGTATTCGGATCATTGGACTCGGCACCAATGATCAAACCTTTGATCGTTTGAGAAGCATCAGTGTCTTTGTTGTACTCATCCGCAAACTCATTGTGCAGAGTCGTCGTGTTGAGCACAATGCCGGGGTTCAGAACGACATCGAGCCCTTCTTTTTCCAAATCGTTTGCAGTTGTGATGGTGAAGGGCGCAGTCATCTCCCCTAAGAAATTGATGGTCAGGTTGGCTGCGTTTTCAAATGCATTCGCAATTTTGTCGGTGACGCTGACAATCAGCGAAGCGCTGAAATAATCATCATCCAAGGCGAGGTTGCCGCTTTCGACATTCAGCCCGGATTTGATCTCATCTTTAACTGCGCCGACGGTAGTTGCAGAAAGCACGGTGGTCGGAAGTTGTACAGTGCCTGTTTCGGCGTCCGTTGCGTCGATACGAATTGCCTCAGTTGTGACTGAACCGAAGATCTGATCAGCGCTTGTCTGAAGAACGCCGCCCTTCAGATTGATGCTATCGGCTTTTCCGTCAAGTTCGATCTTGGCAACATCGAGGACGCCGCCCGCCATAATGTTGACCGTTGTGTCGCTGTTGACTACGCCCGCAATAACCTGCGTTAAATTATCTTTGTAGTGGGACTTATTCTCAGCAGAATCCTCGTTATCAATCACCGGAGTCTTATTGCCGCCGGAGATGTTAACGGTGTTATTGCCGAGGAGACCGGTAACGTTACCTTCGGAATCGCGAACTTCGGAAGCATCAAAAATACCGCCCTTTATGTTGAGCGTGGAATCTGCAAAGAATCCTTTATCAGCCTTGAAGTGTCCGCCCAACTGGTTATAGACGGAGTTCTTCGCATCGAGCTCGGCAATATTGAGATTGCCCTTGTTAAGGTTAATCGTTCCCTCGTTGGACACAACCTTCTGAAGGTTGCTGTCTCCATCGGAAGTGAACTGACCGCCGGTCGCGATTTGCGTCAAAGCGATATCCGAGGTGTTTCCACCGGCATTGACAAATTCTCCGCCGTTAAGAACCAGTTGATCGGCCTTGACTGAACCGGCTGCTTGGTTAAGGAAGCGGTCGTTCTCAGCTAAAACAAGGTGTCCGGCCTCAACGGTGCCTGTATTTTCGGTCTTGGCAGCCGCAAATTCGGTAGCTTTTACCGTTCCGGCATTGTTCAGTTCTTTTAATTGAACCTTTTCAGCCTCAATCGAGGCATCCTGTCGAACATCAGCCAGTGTCATATCCTTGGAGCCGACGGAACCGCCCTGAATCATGCCCTGCAATAACATGAGGTTTGAAAGCTCAAGGTGGCCTTCATTGGCGATACCAACATCCGAAGCGTCAGCCATTTCAATCTTGGTTGTGCCGGAATCTATGAACTGAGCTTCGGCTGCGTTTTGAACCTGACCGCCCGAGACATTCAGTCCATTCAAGGCTAAGGAGCCGTTGTTGCCAACCGTGCCGCCTGTGACATTGAGCACATTGGTATTTTCCATTGTGCCGTTGTTGTTGAGTTCACCAGAAGCAACCGTGACACTCTGGGTTCCCTCAACTTTGAGCGTTCCGTCATTGATAACAGTACCGTTAAGTTCGGAGGCTCCGTTAAGTCCGGCAATTGTCAGGACGGCATCCGCTGCATTAGTAACAAGAGATCCTGCTTCCGTCAGGAGCGAGTCCATTTTGGCAAGCGCATTATTAATGAAGCTGCCCGCAGTTGCATCCTGAACGGGTGTTGCGGCTTGAACGGTGAGTTTTGCAATGTCCACTTCGCCGCTGTTGGTCATATCACCGGCAACAGTTACCTCATTCGTAACGGACAGTTTGCCCTGATTTTCCAGCGATCCACGAATGCCGTAAGTTCCCGAAGCACCGGCAAGAGCGTTACCGGAAACGGTCAGTTTTCCGGCAGTCAATTCGGCGTCTTGACGGTTCACTGTGCCGTATTCGCGCAGAGTCAGTTCGTCAAACGATGCAGTTCCTTTGTTATCAAGATAACCGCTGATGTCGGCAATACCGATTTCAAATGTTCCATGATTGACAAACGAATTATTGGTGTTGCGGGTTGCAATATTTTGAGCTTTGAAAATACCGTGATTGCTCATCGCGCTGCCGTCAACAGCCGTATAGGTGCCGACAATCAGCTGAGTGGCTGTGTCATCGGCATTGCCGATAACAAGTCCTTCTCTGTCATTGCCGTAACCGGCAGAGCCGTTGTTCAGCACGTCAACAGTGAACTCGCCATTTTTGACAATCACCTGACCACCGGCACCGCCGAGAGCGGGATTCGCAGGGGATATTCCAATGTTTAACTCACCAAGATGGCCTTTTGTTTCAGAAGCAGAACCGTAAGAACCAAGTGTTAGTTTGGAAGGAGTGACGGAACCGTCAATGTTTTTGTTGCCGCCAACCCAAACGGCACCGTCTGCTAATTCCACCGGAGCGAGATTGGGATTGGGCTGCGCCTGACCAACCAAAACGAAGTGGCTGCCACTATTAATATAGAGGCCGTCGGAAACTCCGGTTACGTTCATAAACCCCATGTTTTGGTCCAAAACATTCGGCGTGCCGGATGTCGGAACAACCACGGCTGCACGGTCATTAATGCCGACAACTAAAGAAGTTGTGCCCGGATTTGCTGCGCTTTCATTGGAAAGCGTTTCATTAGCAAACGTTGCGTAGGCTAGAGTTCCGGCGGCAGTGGCTCTAATGGAATTTGCGAGATCAACATTAAATCTCTCGGCAGCTTTGCCGTTAAATGCAACTTCAAGTTCTCCGCGGCGATCCGCAGGAACATCTCCGATTGCTACGAGCTTATTAACTGCGTCACCGGCAAGGACAGCACTGTAGGAGGCGTCGTCAAACGCGACAGTACCCCATTGAAAAGCGATACCCTGTGCAACAGAACCGATAACGTTACCGATGCCCGTGACGATTTGAGGATTGCTGCTGACTTCAACTTTATCTTCAGGATTTACTGCATCAAGATTTAATGTACTGTAATCAAGATCAGTAAAGATCTGATCCAAAGTTGTGGACAAACGACCGCCTACCAAATTGGTTGTCTTATTGCCGTTCATCGCAATGTGCTCGGTTCTCAGAGTGGCGCCGCGACGAATTTCAACGCTGGAGGAACTGTCCAGTGTTCCTACGGTGAATGTCGCCGCGTCATTGGAACCGGAGCCCGTGCCGAGGACATAGGTGTTGCCCGAACCAAGGACGGAGTGTTCCATTGTCCCACCGGTCAGATCAATTATTGAATTGGAGAACCACCCTGAAGGGCTGGAAAGGCTTCCTGCCGTCTGAACGTATTTGATATTGTCGGCCTGAAGGCTGCCAACGTTAATTTGTCCGGCATTCGTAAAGGTATCGTTGCCGAGACCGGCGCGTTTGAACACTATCAGACCGTCACCAGTGATCGAGCCGGAGTTGTTCAAAGTACCGCCGAAAGTAAACGTACCTGCATTTTTGATCGAGCCGGTATTAGTAATACCTAATCCGCTGCCGTCAACGAAAATGTCAGACACGCCGCCGAAAGCTTCGGCGCCTGTAGCATTGATAAATTCACCCGCAATCGTACCTGTACCGTAGTAGGCCAATCCGTTATTTGTCTTTGTTCCGCCTTCGGAAACCGTCAGATTCTTTAATTGCTCTGTTGCTCTGGCAACTGCTCTTGCGACGGCTCTGAGGCGCAACGGAGAAGCTGTGAACGTTTGCTGCGCGTTGTCTCCATTGATGAAATAGCCGCCGTCATTGACGATTAGTGAATCCGCTATGAGCGTGCCATTATTGGAAACGACACCGCCATCAAGAATCAACAGCTCGGCATCATCTCCTGAAAACTCTGCGACTGCACCTTGAGCGTTAGCAATCAGACCGGAAACTTGAGTTTTACCGGTTGCTTTAAGAGTGTAGGTATTGCCGATTGTGCCAATATCACCATCGCCGCGTGAACCAATGGCCGTGTTGAACAGACGGATTTCTCCCGGATTTTCAAGAGTGCCGAATACGGTTGAATTATCCAGCGCTTCCATGTAACCGAAATTTCTGAGTGTGCCGTTGACGTTAACGGTATTGGCAATTAGCCGGGCGCCTTGGCTGTTCTGCAAGGTACCGTCTATATCAGCAGTGCCGATTAATTTGGCATTGGCATTATTAATAAATCTGCCGCCGAATTGGGTATTTCCGTTGACTGTTAATTTGCCGTTGTTGCGAACCTCTGCACTGTTCCAGCCGTTTAAGGCTCCGAGGATAGTTTCACCGTTATTTTCAAGAACTGCTTTATCGGTAAATGTTGCGCTATCGCTGCGGAACATAGAGTTTTTATCTACCGTTGTCGTACCACCGGAAGAAGAGTGATTCTTTACAAGATAATCACCGGCAGCAATCTTCAATTCTCCGCCGTTGGACAGATTGACCTCAGCAGCCTGACCCTCATAAAGAGAAGATTCTTTAATACCGAGACTGCCCAGTATCAGTTTGGCTCCGCTGCCGACAGCAGAAATAACTTTTTCAGCTAGAGTGAAACGATTTCCTGTTCCGTCGGACTTACCGCCGATCAGAGTAAGCTCTTTCCCGTCTTGAATTGTTGTTCCGGTTGCTTCATTGATACCGGTAAAACCGGTGTTGTTCCGAAGACCGGAATTGCCGACAACAATTGCTCCGTTTTCGCCTTCAAGTTTGCGATCAACGAAAATAACATCGCGCAAGTGCTCTACATTGTCATGAAGCTCATTGGTTTTTGCGACGGTTAATTTATCATCATGTGAAACGCCCGCTATCGTGCCTTGGAACTCGAGGGTCGTTGCACTTCCAAACTGTTCTTTGAATGCCTTTGTCAAATCCGCAGCTTGTGTCTGAGTCAAATTGACGCCGGTCACGATGACTTTTCCGCCGGTGAACGAGGCATGATCGGCAAGCGTTTTAGCGACTGTGCCCGGAACGTACTTCAGGAAGAAGTCAGTGAGACTTGTTTTGGCTTCTTGCGGAACCGTTGAATTCAGAGCGACATAATGCAGATCCTGCTGACCGGTCGTACCAAGAGAGTCGAATACGTCGAAAGCGTTATTTGTCTGGATTGTCCCTGAAGAGGTCAGGCGTCCGTTTCCGAATTGGAAGCCATTTTGGAAATTTGCGAAGCCTGAGTTGTTTAAATTCCCGGCAATCGTAAAGCGGTTCGTTTCCGTCCAGTTGCCCCGGTTATTCAGATTTCCGTTGTTGGTAAGGTTTCCTCGGCTCGTGACATTGCCGGTCAGTGTCAGTGTTCCGGTATTTACCAAAGTTCCAAAAAGGTTCGCGTTGCCGATGGACAAATTGCCGGAGTTTGAGCTTGAACCGTTGGACTGGTTGAAATTAGTGATAGATAGAGTTCCAAAATTACTTAGAGAACCGTTCTCTTTATTGATGGTGCCAAAAGCATAAGAACCATTGGTTACCGAAACTTGTCCCGCTTTTTGTGTCAGGAGTCCCGTTTGATTAAGCGAACCCCCGGCTAAAACGAACGAGCTTCCTATTGAAAAATTGCCTGCTCTCTGGCCGACGGTAATTGGTTGCTGTGTTACTAGCGAGCCGCTGTTCAAAACAAGTTCATCACGGATATAAATATTATTGGTGGGATTTTGGTTAAATGAACCTCCGTTAATGTTAAGACGGCCAATTTCTCCGGAAACATTCATGTTTTTAGATGCGAGATTGAAGTTTCCCCAATTGTTAAGAGTTCCAATGCTAAAACTGCCTGTACCTGAGGTATGGACATCCGTTCCCAGTCCGCTACCAGTTTTGTGTCCGGTATTAAAGAACGAACCGTACAAATTCATTGTTCCGCTAACAACTAAGCGAGAAGTTAACGGGACGTATTGATAGTTAACAGCTCTGGAGCCGAGGTAAAGCCAACCGGAAACATTTAGGTCTCTGGTTGTTAAAGAAGCATTGACATTACTCGCGCTTCCGTTTCCTACTTGACCGATAGAAACCCACGTTTCAGGGCCAAAACTTGTTGTGCCGTTGACTACCAAATTGACGTTAGAGAAGTGTTCGTTGTCAGAAACACAGCCGATAAGCAAATCATCGCGTGAATCTATCGTGGTCGTTCTAAGGTTGTAATCAAAATTGCCATTGATCGTTGTATCTTCACTAATAAAGAAGATATGGTTGTGCTTATTGGGCAACCGAGAGTCGGCATCATGGACATTCCCGTTAATAACAACTGCGGCTTGTGAAGATCCAGATAGCAACAGACCAATGGAACCGATGAGTACGGTGGCTTTCCCCGTATTTTGCCTTGCAGCTGTTATCGCTTCTGACACAGCAACAAAGCATCCTCGGGACTGGTTCCAAATCTTTTTAAAGATTTTGTTCATATGTTTTCTCCTAGGAAAGAAACGCAAACGTTCCCATCAGCACTGTCTTAAGACAACACTGGCGGAAACCTTCGGGGAAAGACGAAAAAACTGTTCTTTGAATGCCTTTGTCAAATCCGCAGCTTGTGT
>OGQL01001364.1_pt1 | contig 18310 bp, 14 predicted proteins | sample 1553211 | NCBI WGS metagenome assembly OGQL01 (sample SAMEA2579942, study PRJEB22360) | human gut metagenome
GTATAAGAATAAGCCGCGGGCGAAAGTCCGCGGCTCAGTCTGTCAAAAAACCTTTTGAAACATTGAAATGGGGTGTCGCTTATTGCTTGCTCTGTTGTCTTTGCATCATTGTGCTGTGCCGTTTTTACGTATATGTTTTCAAAGTAAGTTCCGCTCAAATTTCCACTGTGGAACTTACTTTGGGAATTTACAGTGCAAAAAAAATCGAAAAAATTTTCAAAAAAGTGTTGACAAACGTAAAATGCTGTGATATAATATAAAAGTCGCTGAGACAGAGCGACAGAAACGGAAGATATGGCGTTATAGCTCAGTTGGCTAGAGCACTTGGTTCATACCCAGGGTGTCGTTGGTTCAAATCCGACTGCCGCTACCATTTCCACGGCCCGTTGGTCAAGCGGTTAAGACATCGCCCTTTCACGGCGGAATCATGGGTTCGATTCCCGTACGGGTCACCATTCAATGTGCTCGGAAACAGCGTAAATACGTTGTTTCCGAGTTTTTCTTTTATAGTGAAAATAGGCTTTGTCCGCTACTTGTCCGCTATTGCGTTTTTGTAGCGGACATTCTTGTTTTATCTTGTGCTATCCTGCGTAAGAAAACCGAACGCACCGTCAATTGCTGTTTTTGGCGTAAAAATAACCGCCCTGTTTTCAGAGCGGTTACATATTTAATTCTATGCTTCAGTATTGCTGTTGTCGCCGTTGTCGGAATTTTCTGTAGCATACTCGTCCGACAAGTTATCTTCGATCCACTTTGCCATCATAAGCGGTGAAAGAATGATATCCATCGTCTTCTGTTCGCCGTCGCTGACGCTTTCCATTGTGACGATCTCACCTTTTTCGCGTCCTTCGCTGCCGATGATATCGTATGTCAGCTGGCAACGGTACTTGATAGTACAGAGGAGGAACTCGGGCGGGATAACCTCGCAGGTGGAGATTTCATCAAGCCATATAAACGGGCTCATACCGCCTATGCTGATATCTTCTATAATCCAACCGCTTGCGGCAAATGAGTCGTTTGCGCACATATAAAGAGAGAACTTGAATTTTTCTTCTCTGTCGTCCTTGAACAGCCCGACTTCAAAGCTCTTTATAACATAGTTGTTGATGATACTGGACTCAAACCCGCAGCATGAGCAGGTTCCGCCGTAGCCGAACATTGTACCGTTGATATCCTTTGCAAAGTAATTGCGGTAAACGCGGAGATTTGAAAGGCTGCGCAGTGCCTTGTACTTTGTACGCAGGAATGTAAGCTCGTCTGCTGTGATAGACGGCAGGGGCTTGTAGTAGTACGGAATTTGGTCGAGAAGTACCTGGTTAGGCTCTTCCGTGCTTGAATAGAACTGGCTGAGAACATTGTTGTTTTCACCTATCAGCAGATATTCAACGTACTTTGCAAATTCCGGTTTTGTACAGTCGTCACGCAGTACAACATACTTTGTGATGCTGTTGCGCTCTTCCTCTGTTATCGGGTCGTTTATGTCGATAATGCGGATAATCTTGTCTTTTTCGCCGAGGAGCGCTATGCGAGGGATCTTAAGATCGCATATGTATAGGTTCGGGATAATTGCCGATACCTTTTCATCGGTGAGGTTGTTTTCGCGCAGTAAGCTCATGAGCGATGATTTCTCAAATGAGTAGCCCGACTTCATAAACGGAAAGTCGAATACACGTCCGTTGAACATACCGCAGTTGATAAGAGCATATACATCGCCGATTATTTCAAGAAGATCGGCGTTTGTGATACTGCTCGGTATCATAAATTGTTTGCCGTAAGCAGCAAATCTGAATTTCTTATTGATATCAAGCTGGAGTGTGATGTCACTGCCTTGCTGTTTCATTTCGCGCAGGAAAGTCATTGTATCTTTACCCTGCGTGAAGCTGTTTATCAGCATATTTATGACTTCGTTATATATCTGATGATTTTCAAAGCTGTTCTTGTGTGAAACTATGCAGTCATAAGCACGTTTGAGGTTATGCACCGTCATTCGTGCAACGTCAAAGTTGTGGGTGATGTCACGGTAGTGAACGTTGAACTGGAAGTATCTCATTCCGATCTTGTAGTCCTGACCGTACATTGTGTCAAACAGTCCAAGTGCGCCGATAAGCGCTTCTTCATCGGCAACAGCATCGTTTATAACGTACTTGCCGAGCTTCAGGCTTACTATGCTTCTGAAGCCGAAACTTAGGTCAAAGTCCTTGATAGCGGGGTTCTTCTCGCTGTCGAGAACATAGGTATTGCCGTCAAAGTTGAAGTTGTAGCAAAATTCTCTGCCCTCTTCCTCGGTTTCTTCATCTATCCAGTTATAGCACGCCATTATGATGTTTTCGGGCATATCCGCAACATCTTTGCGCATTTTAACAAGTTCGTCCTCAATATATTCGGTGAATGCCGCACCGCTTTCGTGTTCCTGCTTTGAAACGTGATCGGTCACAGAGAAGAAGCCGAGCTGCTTTACCTCGGAGTAGGGCATAGCTTCAGTCTTGCCGGGGAGCAGTAGCGAAATGCTGTTGTGGAATACACTGCGCAGATCGCCTACCATTACACTGGTCGTCAGATAGTTGCTGAAAAATTCAAACACATAGTGCTTGGGGCGCATATAGTACTTCTCGGAATTTGTCCTTTGTAAAAGTTCAAGAACAAAGTAGCGGGAGTACTTGTCTATCATAAATTTGAGATCTCTGTTTATCGCTTCGGAAACCTCTTCCTCACATTCATGGCGTATGCCTGTTCTGTGAGTGGTGATATATGAGTTAGGTACGCTTATGAAGAATGCCGACAGCTTTTCCTTTATAAAATCCTCGCCTGTGGATTTGATAAGACCGGTCAGCTCATAGGTAGAGAAGTAGTTGTACTTATCAAGGAGCACCTTGACAAGCGTATCACGTCTGGCGGCTGACACGGCAAACGGAATGAGGTATACAAAGCCCTCGTTTTCGTGCCAGATGAACTCGATAACGCTCTTGCCGTTCTGAAGGAAACGCACGGTCGGGTCATTATCGGGGGTCTTCTGGTAACGGATAACCTTATATACGGCAAGGGGCTTGCCCATATCCATTACTGCTATATTGAAGGTACGGTTGGGGTTTTCAGCCTCACCGAATCTTCCGAGTTGTTTTTTTCTGATAAATGCAAAGCAGAACTCAACGAGGTTTATATATTCGCCCTTGTGGATAGTAAGATTAACAAGGTTTTCTTTTATTCTTGCCTGTTCTTCTTCCGATACCTTGAAGATGATCTCTGTACCTTTGAATACAGGAGCAGTCAGATTAAGCTCTCTTATCTTAAGAATGCCGGCATCGTTTACGATCCTGAAATTGAAGTTATTTGAACGCAGTTTCAGCCATTCGACATTCATAAATACGCTCTTTGAACCTACGCCGAAACGACCCTCACGGGACTTATCGCCGTCACTTCTGCCGATACTCAGATAGTAGAGTATCTGTTCAAGCGTGAAACCGTCTTCGTTATATGTAAGCCTTACTTCGCCGTCCTGCTCAAAGTTGAACAGTACCTTGATATCCGGGTCTGAATAGTAACAGCCGAATGTGTTTTGTAAAAGCTCTCTGATTATCGACTCTTTCGGATAGTCGCTTACCGACAGAGAAGCGTTGTACGGAGTACGTCCTCCGAATACCGAGTTGAAATAGTCTTTGAACGGAGTGCTGTCGGCTTCACCTGTGTAAAGCAGGTTCTGCATCTTCATCAGCGACTGTTCCATTACCTCGCTGTTTTCGTTGGCATGCGCCTGATAAAAGTCGCCTAAAAGTCCCGCGATTTCTTCGTTACGAAAAGCCTCCACCTTACATCACTCCCTCGTTGTATTTTTTCATAAATTGTCTGAAAGTTTCCTGTATCATAAAGTTGTCGGTGAGAAACCGCCACGAATTAAGCAATACAGGCATCTTTACCGTGTCGGGAAGCTCATTTACGCATAAACGCAGCTCTGCATTTTTGTTGTCGGTAATGAAATTTTCAAACATCTTTTGTGCGGCACGAATACCTGATGAAATGTCATCTGTGGTGCACCGCTCCTTATATGCCCGGAACTGTTCGCTGTAAAGGCTCTCTTCAAGCTCTGCACCGCCGAGTGCAACGATGTGCTGCTGTTCGTCAAGATAGAGCAGAGAACCGCTAAAGCGCTCAAGCGCTTCCTTTATCATGGGCTTCAGCACCTTTTCATCGGTGGTAGTGTTTTCCTTTATCCTGTTTTCGATGCCGAACGCACGGTATATCTTATCAAGCTTCAGCTTTGTATATTCGTGAGTCTTGACTGCCGTGGAGATATCTATTGACGGTGAGATATTATAATCGGCTTTGAACTGGGTAATCACATCATGACAGTTTGAAACTTCACCTGTGTATGAGCATACATACTGCAGATCCCTTATCCCGTTTGTTATCAGCTGTGCGGCATTCGGAATGTCAAACAGCACATTTCTGCCGGGAAGTCCTGCGACTATGCTCTTGTATATTTTGCCGAAAAGCACCTTTGACAGCATTCTTGAATCAAGCAGATTGTTCTTGTCGGAGAATATGATAAATTCTCTTGACTGTTCGTTCTTTCCGCCGTGCCGCGCGGCACGCTGTTCAAATATAACGGGGCTGTCGGGAAGCTCATAGTTGAATATGTGAGTGAAGTTTTTTACCTGTGGATTTATAGAACCTATCTTGTCAACGGTAAGAACAATTCTTGCGTTGTCGCGGGTTTCATTTGTGAAGTTGTCGTATCTTGTGTTGAAGATGTCGCCTCTGTCGATCTTTAACAGTCCGTTGATATTCGGATAAAGAGCAGAAATAACTTTTTTCAGGTACAGTATAGTCGAACCTGTCACGCAGTAAACAACAGCACGGTTCTCCGAGTCTTTGAGCACATCGTCAAGCTTTGTCAGGAAACAGTCAAGCTTCTTGTCGACATCGCGTAACTCCTGAACATCGGCTACGTTATATGACGGCTTGGTATAGGTCTTTTTTGCTTCAAGACCGTATTCTTCAAAAATGTTGCCACCCTGTGCGTAAAGCGGGAGTCCTGTTTTAATATCGATGAGTCTTCGTGAATTTGAAATGAAATCCTGCGAGAACTCATATTCAAGCATTGTGACGTTTCTTGACACTTCGCCGTTATATACAGACTTGTCAAAATAGCGCATTACGGGGGTATCGGGATCAAAGCAGATAGTCTTTTTGTCAAAGCTTATGCTGTCTACTGCCGCCGCTTTGCTTTCATCGGCAAGCAGGCTCTTTACAAGACCTCTTATTTCATCATAGCTCTGCATATAGCCGCAGGGGATAGGGCTGAGTATTACAAGCTTTTCTGTCTTTGCGCGCAAATGCTCTGTATACAGGTCGCATTTAATTCCTGAGGTGCTGAGACCTGCATCGATTATGACAAGATCCCAGGTAAGAACCGCATCTGCAAACCTCTGCATAAGAGAATTATCGGATGCAAGCGCTTCTTCTGCGATTATATATGTATTCGGCATATTCTCGTTGAAGTAGGTGATAGCTTTTGATGAACCGGATATCATCTTGAAATCAACGCCGTTTGATGTTACTACCGAGCGATACCAGCTATGCATAAGATGCCTGGGGCATATCAGCAGGATATTGGGAGTCTGCTTTTCAAGCACGGTATCGAGTATGCTTATCTGAGCCTTTGTCGATTTGTCTGCGCCGTATTCGTCGAGAACAAGGCAAAAGCCGAATTTATTTAACTTTTCGTGAAAAGAACAGCTGATCGCACTTATATCTTTGCCATAGTACGATATCCATTTTATCTCTTCGGTATTCACTGGATCACCCTCCGCTCTGCCCGCATACACAAACCGGGCTGAATAATATAACTATTATAATACATTTGAGCATTTTTTACAACCGATATTTCGCATTTTATAGAATTTCAATAAAAATTTGCACACGAATTTAGCAAAAAGCTACAAATGCCTGATCGGTTTACTCTATATGATTATAAGAAAAAATTTACGGAAATGTCTTCACTTTGTTCGACTTTACTTGACAAAACACGATAAATATAGTATGATACTGGTATATGTCAAAAGGGAGTGGTGCGCTTGTATTTCGGTAGCGTCAGATTTTTCAAGCATCTGATACTGACTGTTACGGCTTTGCTCATAATTGTGCCTACGGTGCTTTGTATAATTTTTGCTGTAGACAATGCCAAAAAGTCGGAAGAGATAGACAGGCTCAATTCACGTCTGTCGGCACAGTCGGAAGATATATCGGCTTCGGCGACAGAAAGTTCCGATGACTCTAAAGGCGATAGCACTGCGGAGAATACAAATAAAGCGGAACCTTCTGTGACCGAAAGCAAGCCCGCTGAAACGACTACAGCGCAGACTACACCCGTTGCTTCATCACAGACAGAAACAACACCGGACACAACAAAAGAGCCGGCAAGTACACCTGAGAGCAGTGATGAAACATCAAACAGCAATGCTGATGATAAGCTGTATACTGAACTTTACCCGGAGCTTTATGCGGATAAATATGACGGTGAATATGAAGACAGCAAAAACACCGTATATCTCACATTTGATGACGGCCCTTCGGTGCTGACAGAAAATCTGCTGTATTATTTACGGCAGGAAAACGTAAAGGCTACATTCTTTGTTGTTCCCGAGCGCACGGAGTATTGTTATTCGTTACTGAAAGAAATAAGTGACGCGGGACATACGATAGGTATCCATTCCGCCTCCCATGATTACGAAAAGATATATGCTTCGGTAGACGCGTTTCTTGACGATTTCAAGGAAGCGTATGATATTGTTCTTGAAGCGACGGGAAAAGCACCTGATATATACAGATTTCCCGGTGGCAGTGTAAATGACTATAATGCGGCTACGCGCGATGATATAATTGCGGAAATGGACCGCAGAGGATTTACATATTTCGATTGGAACGTGGACAGCAACGACTGGCAAGGCTATGGTTGGACAACGCTTTACACAAATGTACTTGCAGACGCACAGGAGTTTTCGACACCCGTTATACTGTTTCACAACACAGGGGATCGAGATAATACCGTACTTGTGATAGAGGATATCATCAAGGCGCTGAAAGATAAAGGATATAAATTCGGCAGTCTTTCGCAGAAGACCGAACCGATCCAATTTCAATAAATAATTCTGATTTCAAGAAAGGGATAACAATGGGAATCAAGGATAATTTTTCACAGGCTATGAAGGAACTTACAAATCCCAGATCGTCCGATAACCGCAAAGAGGTCAAGGATGTTGCGGCATATATGAATGATACTGCCGACACACAGCCGGGTGAACCTGCGCAGAATGCGCAGCCTGCTCAGGATAACGTACAGCCCTCACAGGCGTTCGGATCAAGCACACAAGAGCAGAACGTTCAGAACACACAGCAGGGAACAGCAGGCGGATTTGTGGGACAGGATTTTTCGCAGCGTATAGCGCGTGATATGAATGATCGATATAATCAGAATAACAGCTTTGCGCAGAATATGCAGAACGATCAGAATGCCGGAGCTGCTCAGAACATCGGGGATAATGCTCCCGGTCAGGGTATGCAGAGCAATCAGAGCAATCAGAATAACGGCTTTGCACAGAATACGCAGAATGCACAGAGCGGCACATTTGCACAGGATAACGGCGGTTCGGGCTATGGCGGAACGCCTTTTGCAGGCAGCGTGAGAGCAGACGGCGCTCAGGAAATGACGGTTATCTCAAAGAACACGATGATCGATGGCAATGTACGCTCGTTCGCCGATATGAAGATAGACGGCAACATCAAGGGCAATGTTGAAACTACCAAGAATATCAACATAAACGGCAAGGTCGTAGGCGACCTCACCTGCGATAACATCAGTATGAAAAACTCAGCCGTGCAGGGCAACGTTCGTCTTAAGGGTCAGGCGATAATGGCAAATGACTCTATGCTGATAGGCGACCTTACATCTCAGGTAGCCCAGCTCAACGGCAAGATAAAGGGCAATATCGAGATCTCCGGCAAGATACAGCTTGACAGGGATTCTGTTATAATCGGTGATATCAAGGCAGGCTCTATCGCTATATCGGACGGCGCGGTCATAAACGGTTTTGTAACGACAACTTACCTTTCAAAGGACGAAAGTGCAAACATCTTCCCCGAAAGCATAGCACTCGGAGAATAAGCGTATCATTTAACATTCAGCCCTGCCATGCGGGGCTTTTGTTGACTTAGGAGAATTTTATGCCGGTTAATACAGAAAATAAGGTGTTGACACCTGAACAGACAGAAAGCAACAAGCAGGAGATACTCGATATCTTTGCAAAGCACGTTCACAGGGACGGCGTTGAAAAGCTGCTCGACTATCTTGTAAATAAGAGCGATTTCTTTACAGCACCCGCAAGCACACGCTTTCACGGCTCGTATGACGGCGGACTTGCACAGCATTCGCTGAATGTATATCACTGCTTCAAGGCGTACCTTGAGCGCGAGCGTGTGCGTGATATGTACAAGCTCACGGCAAGCGAGGAAACTATCGCGATATGCGCTCTGCTACACGATATTTGCAAGGTGGACGTTTACACAAGAGGCACGCGCAACGTCAAGAATGAGCAGACAGGGCAGTGGGAAAAAGTGCCTACATACTTCTTTGATGATAAGCTGCCTTACGGACACGGCGAAAAGTCCGTTTATATGATAACGGGCTTTATGCGGCTTACCCGCGAGGAGGCGTTCGCTATCCGCTATCATATGGGATTTTCAGGAGAAGAGAACGTAAACAACGTAGGAAAGGCATTCGAGATGTTCCCGCTTGCATTTGCGCTGAGTACGGCGGATATGGAAGCTTCGTATTTCCTTGATTGATATTTAAAAGGAGCTGTGACGGAATTTTCACGTTTCGTTACAGCTCCTTTTTCGACAGCGGCAAAGCGGTCGGCGGCGGTTCTCACTATGGTTGAATTTTTCTCAACAAATGAGTTATGGACAAATTTGCCTAAATCGAATATTATTTTAACAGGAGCTCCAAATGAATAATACGGAGGTAAACACTATGCTTAAACTTGGCGAAAACCTAAAGAAATTCCGATTACAGCGAGAGCTTACGCAGGAACAGCTTGCGGATATTCTCGGCGTTTCGGCACAGGCGGTAAGCCGTTGGGAGAATGGAACGACTTATCCCGATATAACACTGCTCCCGACTGTTGCAAGCTATTTTGAGATCACGCTTGACGAGCTTATGGGAATGGATAATTGGAGGAGCGAGGAACAGCTGAAAGGATTGATATCGCAGTTGGATGAGAACGGCTCAAAGGGCTTTATCTATGAGAACATTCTGCTTTTGCGTGATGCGGTAAAAACCTATCCTACAAATTACGAGCTTCAATTCAGGCTTGTCGACCAGCTTACATTCTGCGGGTATAAAAACGGTCGGGGATTATCCGAAGAAGAAACAATCAGCTTTAATCGAGAGGCTGCCGAAATCGGAAACCGCATTTTATCGCATTGCACAGACGGTGTAATTATCAACTGCACGACTAAGCAGCTCTGTTATATCTATTCAAGGCTCGGAGAAAAGGAAAAGGCGATAGAATATGCTAAGAAGCTTCCGAATATATGGTGTACCGATACGGTAGTTCTCGGGGATCTGTATGAGGGTGAACAGCAGAAAGCTCATCTTAAACGCGCAATCACATGGTATACGAATGTATTTTGGTGTGCGCTTATAAATCTTGCTGACCTCGGACACAAGGACGAAACGATGTCTGACGCGGAAAGAATAAAAATTCTGAAAAAGGCGCTCTCAATGTTTGAGCTTGTGTTTGAGAACGGTGATTATCTTAAGTACAGCTGTACGGTGTCGGCTACACATCGGTATATAGCGGATCTGGCTGTGTCGAAGGGTGATTACGAGCTTGCGTTATCAAGCTTTGAAAAAGCGGCTGAATTTGCGATAATGTCAGACACTCTCCCCGATAAGGCACATCACACATCTCTTCTTGTGAATGACCTTGAATACAGCCCGATCAATCTGGTCAAGAATTACGATTTCACTGACTGCAGGGAATTATACGATAAAATGCAGTCGGACAGATACGATGTAATCCGTGACGATAAGCGGTTTATAGCCGCGCTTGAGAAAATCGGCAGGTATTGTTAATTCGGAGTGCGGCAACTATCTATAAAATCCGCAAAGGCGCTTGAGGTGCTTGCACCGAGGACGGTGGGTATAAAAGCTTCACATTCCCACAGTTGATAATAACCTACGCATAAGCAAAGAACCCCGCGAAATGCGGGGTTCAAACTGTTTATAAAGTGTTCTGCTTACTTACCAAGTGCAATCTTACCCATAGCATCAGCCTGCATAATAGCGTCATACAGCTCAACGGGCTGTACATCGCCTGCGAGGTTGTGGATAGTTTCGCCGGGGATACAAGCGTTCTCGGAGATCGTCTTTACCTGCTCAGGTGTAGTAACGCCGATCTCTTCAAGTGTTACGGGAAGTCCTACCTCAAGGCAGAAGTCCTGTACTTCCTTAAATTCTTCCTTGGGTGCGCCCTCAAGTACAAGCTGTACAAGTGTGCCGAGCGCAACACAGCAGCCGTGATCTGCGTGCTTTATTCCGAGAGAAGTTACGCCGTTGTAGAACGAATGAGCGGCGGCACAGTTCACGTTATCTGCACCGACACCGGAGAGGTAAACATTAGCCTCAACGATATTCTCAAGCGCGGGAGTAACTGCGTGTACCTTACAAGCCTCAATAGCCTGCTTGCCATATTCGCGGAGCGTGTCGTAGCAAAGACGTGCGAGCGCCTGTCCCGCTCTTGTGATACCTGTACCCTCAAGGCTAGCGGACTCCGTACGGATAGAAGCACGACCCTCAAAATATGTGCCGAGCGCATCGCCCATACCTGCGATAAGGAACTTGACGGGCGCATTGGCGATAACGGTCGTATCGACCATTACGGCATCAGGATTTGTGGGGTAGAACAGATACTTGTCGAAGCTGTGGTCATCATTATAAATTACCGAAAGACCTGTGCAGGGAGCATCTGTAGCCGCAACTGTAGGCACGATAACAATGTGTCTGCCGCTGTAATATGCGGTAGCCTTAGCTGTATCAACGGCACTTCCGCCGCCTACAGCTACAACTGTATCAATATTATCCTGCTCGACAATAGCCTTCATCTTGTTTATTTCGCCATTGCTGGATATTCCGCCGAAAATCTCGTAACGTCTGTAGTCGTCAAGACCGTCAAAGCTCTTTTCTATCTTGTCATGGCAGGCTTTGTAGCCGCTGTTTGAGCATACAAACAGCCAACGCTTGCCCATATAACCCATTTCTTCATGGAATTTAAGAAGAGCATCTCTGCCCTGAACATATTTGAGCGGTTCACGCATCGCTCTGAGTCTTCCCATCATAATTGAAGCACCTCCGTAGATTTATAGAAATTAGCGGATATTATATCCGTTTTTACGACTTATTTATATCACATTTTAGGAGCAATGTCAATATTTATGGGCATTCCGATTTTTGATATTGATATGCTGAATTTTCATTACTGAGAATTTTAAGCCAAATCAAATAAGCAGTTACACTGTTTATCGCCGGATCATAAGATGATAAACAATGTAACTGCTTATTATTTGCGGAAGAAATTTTAATGCTTTTTCTTTTGCGCGTTAATTTCCAAAGTAAGCTCCGCTTTCTTTTCCACAGTTTAACTTACATCGGAAATAAACGTATAAAGTCGGCGAGAGTCAGACTTCTGCGTACTGCTTTCTGCCTGTTTCAAATATATTTCCGCCGACAGCATCTATCGCTACTATAAGCGGAAATTTATCAAACGTCAGTTTTTTTACACTTTCACAGCCGAGGTCTTCAAATGCAATAACCTCGCACTCTGTGATACATTGGCAGGCAAGCGCACCTGCGCCTCCTATTGCACAGAAATATACTGCGCCGTTGCGTTTTATGGCATCGACCACTGCCGGTTTACGTTCGCCCTTGCCTATCATTGCAGAAAGCCCCATATCAAGGAGCAGAGGAGCATACGGATCCATTCTGCCCGATGTTGTCGGACCGCATGAGCCGATAGCCATACCGTCTTTTGTGCCTGTCGGACCGGCATAGTAGATAGCCGCACCGTCTATTTTGAAAGGGAGCTTACCGCCGTTTTCGATAAGTTGTTTTATGCGCTTGTGCGCCGCATCGCGCGATGTGTATACTGTGCCGCTGAGTTCTACCTTGTCGCCGGCTCTGAGTGTTTTCGCTTTTTCTTTAAGTTCGCTTGTGTTGAGTTCCAAAACTGTTCTCCTTGTTTTTACCGAATTTATTATGCCGGAAAGCAAAAGCTTTCCGGCATTTGATTATTAAAGGTCAAAGAAGCCGACGTTGTCTGAGCTCATCTCATCATCGTCATCGTTATCATTAAGCCCTTCCATCATCTTAAGATCCCATGAAGGATCATACTGTGCGGTATTAGTGTTCATATTGTCATTGATGCCGCCGAGCATTGAAGAATAATCCGACATATCGATCTTTTCTTCTTTTGCCGATGCCGCAGGAGCGGTAGGATCATCAAACGAAGATGTCATTCCGTCATCATCGACCGTCTTGTGAGAAGGAGGCGGTGTGATTGTCATTCCGTTCATCTGAGCTTCAAGATCTTTCCAAGGATCATTAGCGTTACTTTCTTTACCGGCAACACCCATCGAACGACTCTCGTTCAATTTTTCTTTAGGCTTTTCGGTTCCGCGGTCAGCTGTACGTCCAACCTCGGCGGGTGCATCGGCAAGTAAATCGCTGAAATCGTCCGTTGCGGGAGCGGGCTCAGGCTTGGCTTCGGGCGCAGGAGCGGGCTCTTCCGCTAACAGGTCGCTGAAATCGTCCGTTGCGGGAGCAGGCTCGGTCTTGGCTACAGGCGCGGGGGCGGGCTCTTCCGCTAACAGATCGCTGAAATCGTCTGTTGCGGGAGCAGGCTCGACCTTGGCTACAGGCGCAGGAGCGGGCTCTTCCGCTAACAGATCGCTGAAATCGTCAGCTTCGGGAGCGGGCTCTTCTGCCGGTGCGGCAGTGACCTCAGGTTCTTCTGTCAGGAGATCGGAAATGCCGGTGACAGCAGGTGCTTCTTCTACAAGAAGATCGCCGGTATCGACATTATCTGCCGAAATATCATCATCGCCGGATACTATTTCAAATGAGCTCAACAGACCGTTATTGTCCGAAAGCATATCATCAATATCATCATCGCCGTCATCTGTCTGTGCCGGCATATCAAGCTTAAGTTCAAAGCTGTAAGGCTCAACATTCATCGGAGCATATGAATTTAGCTCGCTTTCGTCAAAGCCGCCGATATTCTCAAGCTCGGCTTTCGCAGCACTGAGCTCTTCGTTGTCGGAAAGCTTTTCTTCCGGGATGTCTGCGGCTTCAGCAGCCGGAACATCTTTGCTCTTAGCTTCTTCAACAGCCTTTGAAACCGCATCGTTTACAGCGCTCACCTCATCGGAAGCCTTGCTTTTTGCTTCGTCCATTGCTTCGGCGATGGCACTTTGAGCATTTGCAATCGCATCATTTAAAGCACTGCTTACAGTAGCAAGTACAGCGGCAATATCAATTGCAGGAGCAACAGCTCCGCTTGACGTTACATTTTCGGCGAAAGCGTCGGCTTTTTCAAGAACCGCCTGTTTGTAATCATATGTTTTCTGAACCGTATCGGCAAAATATGCCTTTGCGGCTGTGATGATCTCTTCCGCTTTTTTCTGCGCGTCTGCGATAACCGCATTTGCATCGGCGTTTGCCTTGGCGGATATCTCGGCAAGCTGTGCGGGATCTATTGTTCCGCCGCTGTGCTTTGCCTTGTCTATCTTGGTTGCCGCCTGCTTTTTGAATGCGGCAAACTCTTCTGTCAGAGCGGAATGCTTATCCTGGAGGACATGGAGCTCCTTTTCGGTCTGTGCAAGCTTGCGTCTTTCATCGAGAACTTGTTTTCTGCTTTCGAGTATCTGCGCGTCAAGCTCGGCTTTTTTCTTTTCAAGCTCTGCTGTAAGCTCATTGTCTGCGCCTTCGTTTGCCTTCTTTTTTTCCTCAAGAGCTCTCTTCAGTTCGTCGTTTTCTTCCTTAAGGGCTTTGCGCTCTTTGTTATGCTGTACTATGTATGCCATTACTTCGTTTTTGTCGAAGCCTAGAGGCGATGTTTTAAATTCACCGTTTGATGAAGTCGGTTTTTTCTGTTCAGCCATTATCTTACCCCCTGAAAATCTGGTTATTGTTATTATAACAAAAATACTTCGTTAATTCAATAGCGATTTGTAAAGTTTTATCAATTACCCAAAAATGAGAGCCGCTATTGGTGATTTTAACGAAAATTTGCTGCCCGCTATTGTATTTTATCGGTTTGTAGTGTATAATAGTATAAACAACCTTAAAATTATTTCGGTTTTTTGAAGATATTAACGAAAGGACTGATACTTTATGATCGATAAAACAATGCCGTTTTCACTCAAAGACGAAAGAGAAAACGAGATGAAGGAAATATTGACTACCGTTTACGGCGCGCTCAAGGAGAAAGGCTACAATCCTATAAATCAGCTCGTCGGCTATATTTTGTCCGAAGATCCTACTTATATAACTACATACAACAATGCCCGCAGTCTCATACGTCATATAGATCGTGATGAGCTTTTGCAGGCTATGGTAAAGACATATCTGGGCAACTGACACCAATAATTACAATGAATTACGATCACTCTTTTACGGATACTATTTTCGTAAAGGGGTGATTTTTTTGCATAAAAAACTGGCGGCGGTTATAACGGCGGTGATATTTATGTGCGGCTGTACCGCAGAAAAAACCACAACAGGTCGGAGCTCCGGGCAAACTGACAGGGGAGGTCAGACACCTGCCGAGGCGGCTCTTCTTGCGGACAATACCGAAAAAGTGTGCTATGGACAAGGATACGAAACCGACACCGAAAATCGTCCTGTCGGCTCGCTTCAGGCTCAGGAAAAGTACGGTGAGTACGGCGGGGTGTTTATAGGCAGCAAGGATGACAAGACGATATACCTCACTTTTGATGAAGGGTACGAAAACGGCTGTACAGGTCGGATACTCGATATCCTAAAATCAAAGAACGTAAAGGCTACATTCTATGTTACGCTCGACTATGTAAAGAGCAGTCCCGAGCTTGTCAGCCGTATGATAAACGAGGGTCACGAGGTAGGAAATCACACTTGCACACACCCGTCCTTACCGGATATCAGTAACGAAGAAGTGATTGAAGAGCTTAACGGACTTCAGCGTTATGTCAGTGAAAACTTCGGCGGATACAGGATGAGTACTATGCGCCCGCCGCGTGGTGAGTTCTCGGTAAGAACGCTCAGGGCGGCAAAGAATGCGGGATACGCCACCGTATTGTGGTCGTTTGCTTATAACGACTGGAACGTTGACGATCAGCCCGACAGAACAAAGGCGTATGAACGCATAACCTCCGCAACGCACAACGGTGCCATCTATCTTCTCCATGCAGTGTCCGAAACCAACACGGCAATACTTGCCGATGTAATTGATTACTGGCAGGAAAACGGCTATACCGTCAGAAGCGTAAAGGAATAAAAAAAGAGCATCGGAGCATAATAATGCAATCCGATGCTTTTAAAGCACAAAAAGAAAACGCCCCCGTGGGGGCGCTACGTTAAATCGTTATTCTCAGGAAACAGCGTTTAACTTCTTAGCAAGCTGAGATTTTTTTCTGGCTGCGGCATTCTTGTGGATAATACCCTTTGCTGCTGCCTTGTCAACTGCTTTAACTGCAACCTTAACGTTGTCAGCGTTAGTATCAGCATCAACCTTCTTCAGAATAGTCTTAAGAGCGGTCTTGTCAGCCTTGTTACGAGCCTGCTTTGTAGCAGATACTAAAACTCTCTTCTTGGCAGATTTAATGTTAGGCACTTATGGCACCTCCTTCTATTCAGATCTACATATAATCATAGTTATATTTCACAATACGATTTATTATAGCACGTCCGATTTAAAATTGCAATAGTTTTTGCGATTTTTTTAAAATTTTTTCTCAGCGGAGGTTAACTTTATGAAGATGACCGGCAGAACAGAGCTTGCAAGTGAGTTTCCGACCCGAAAAAACGGCATAGTATGCGGAAGCTATGAGCTTTACGGCGAAAGGATAACAGAAATAGTAATATCGGAAGAGGAAAAAGCGGCTTTCGATCGTCCGAGCGGAAAATATTATGTGATAGAAAGCGGAGATGTACCGTATGTTGACGGGCAGATACGGGCACTTTGCACGGTTCTGCGTAAGCTTCTTCCGGAAGGGAAGTGCCTTGTAGCAGGGCTCGGAAATCCGTCAGTTGCTTCAGACAGTCTGGGGTGGAAAACGGCAGGCAAGGTTCTGGCGACCTCGCAATTTGTCGAAAACGTTCACGGTACAGACGGGATCGGAAATATTGCGGTCATACGCACTGATGTCAGCTCAAACTCCGGTATTGACAGTGTATATCATACCATATTCTGTGCCGAGAAAATAAATGCCGATTATATAATTGCGATCGACAGTCTTACTTGCAGTGATCCCGGGAGGTTGTGCAGGACTATACAGATAACCGACACCGGGATAGCTCCCGGCAGCGGTATCGGCGGCAACAAGAAGCAGCTTGACAGACATACGGCGGGGATTCCCGTTATCGCAGTCGGTGTGCCGACATCTATGGAGTATGAAAACGCAAGCGAAAAATTCCTTGTAACAAGGCACGATATCGATATAAAAATATCCGGATACTCACATATAATATCGGCGGCGATAAATCGTACGCTTTGTCCGTCCCTTTCGCAGGAGGATATAGCTATGCTGATGAATTATTCGTGAATAAAAACGCGTAGCTGTTCATAAGCTGTATCGAAAGGATGGTGCTTATGAACAGCAATAAAAGCAAAGGCATTATAAGATTAGCAATAGCAGGACTTACTGCGGCAGTAATTTCGTTTACGCTTACAGGTGTAGCGGAAAATGCAATGAGCGGAGCAATGTGCAGTGATGATATCATATGTGGGATCAAAAGGCTGACAATGTACAGCGCAACATTGGCTATGCCGATAAATGAATTTGACACAAACGAAAGTACACAGACCGATGATACCGTTTCGCAGGACAAGCACGAAACCTCCGCCGAGGAAACATCGTCAGTGGACAGTATTGAAGAAGTTCCGCAAAGCGAGAGCGTGACCTCATCAAATACACCGAGCGTTATGGAAAGCGAGCCGACAGAGTCGCTTGTCCCGGCGGCGGCTCATGTGGAAAGCAAGACGGGTCTTATTTCGCTGAATATCAGAAAAGATAAAGACGACCTTAACGGTTACACGGCAAAAGACGGTGTCATACAGGAAAAGCACTACGGCAAGATCACAGGCGACAATGCAATAGATTTAAAACACGGTCAGGTGCGTAACTGCACCGAAATGCCGTCAAACGTTTTGCTGACCGAGGGTACAAGAAAACCGGGTATCAGGATAGAAAGCGGCAGTGACCCACAGGTGCTGATAATACATACCCATACCACCGAAAGCTATGAGCGTAACAGTGACGGATATTACGATACCTCCTATACGGGACGTTCGCTGTGTCCTGCAAACAGTGTTGTCGGAGTGGGAGCGGTTCTTGCGCAGACGCTTGCCGACAACGGCATAAGCACAATTCATGACGGTACGGTTTTTGATGATCCAGTATACAATTATTCATATTCCCGAAGCAGGGAGCGCATAGCAGAGATACTTAAAGAGTATCCGTCAATAAAGGTGGTACTTGATATCCACCGTGACGGAATAGCGGACGGAGATGTCAGAATTGCTCCGGTGACGGAGATAAACGGCAAAAAAGCCGCGCAGATAATGATAATATGCGGTTGTGACGATGGCACGGGAATATTGCCGGATTATATACATAATCTCAGATTTGCAACCTATCTGCAAAACGGCATCGAAGCCGATAATGAGGGGCTTACACGTCCTATGCTGTTTGATTATCGCTTTTATAATCAGGATCTTACGAGGGGGTCGCTTGTCATCGAGTTCGGAGCGCTTGCAAACGATATAAGTCAGGTCAGATATTCCGCAGAGCTTGCGGGAAAAAGCATTGCGCGCCTGCTAGGAGAGCTGATGTAAAAATGTAAACATTGTGCAATTTTCACAATTACTTTACTTCTGTTTTGTAAGAAGCGGCATAGACAAATTTCTCAGAATATGTTATAATAACCCCAGGCATAAAATCCGCTGAAAGCGGATTTTGCCGTGCTTTGCACGGCTTGCGGAGCACCGCAAGTCTGAGA
>OGQL01001373.1_pt1 | contig 18187 bp, 4 predicted proteins | sample 1553211 | NCBI WGS metagenome assembly OGQL01 (sample SAMEA2579942, study PRJEB22360) | human gut metagenome
GAGCCGTCAGCATCTCTGCCTGCTCTAATCGCCAACTTGCCTTTCGACAAAATGTTAGAACCGCTGCCGACATTTACTTCATTGGCGCGATTTTGGTTGAAGGAAACCTTGGCTCCTGCCCCGGCTACCGCTGCGCCTTGAACATCTCCGACGCTCTGTGCTTCAATATCTTCGTCAGAAGAGGCGGCAATCGTCAGCGTGCCTTCGGCGCTATTAGCAGTTAAACGCACACCGTCGGCCAAGTTAATTCTATTTTGAGTATTTAGGGTTTCGAAGTTTTCTGCTGTCACACCGGCAACGGCACCGGCCGTTTGAGCACGAACCTTCAGACTAGTTCTTCCGACATTCTTCGCAGAAATGGTCAGATCATCTGCTGTCAATACCACATTTTTACCGATATCGACCTGTTGGGTACGGTTTTCCGTATTGCTTGCTTTGATGCCGGTACCGACAAAGGCTCCGTAAACACGGGAGTCAACGGCATAAGTTCCTTCAGCGGCATGAACGTCCCAATTATCAGAGGCTCCAACAAGAATACCGGAAGCGTTAATTGCCGAGCCGTCCCCGATCGAGACTTTGTTGGTGCCTTGCATGTCGTTGATCAGCGAAGCACCGCTTCCTCCGGCCAAAGCGCCTTTGGTGTTATCGGCTTTCATGCCGATGTTGTGTTCCCCCGAAGTCACGAAGGACGCTGCATCTTGAATATTCCAACGGCCGCTGACAGTTAAAGTCGTATCAGAGCGATCTGTATGTTTTACTTGAGCCGCATTTGCGTCAAGATCGGTACCTTCGGCAAGAATAATTCCGCCTCCGGCACTGTCGGCAAGAACCGTCGCCTTTTCTTTATTAGAAGCCGTTACAGCCGCATTCTTAAGTCCCACTGAAGACGAAGAAGAAACTTCGTTCTTCACCGATACCTTATGGTTCACTTCTGCGGAATTATTGCCCGAGGCAATCGTTCCTCCCGTACCTGCGGTTGTCTTAGACAAATAGACAGCACTGCCTTCTGTTACGGAAGTGAAGTTCTCCAAAGAAGAATCACCGGACAGTTCAATCTTGCTTTCAACCTGATTCGAATTTGTCAGCTCGGAAGTGTTAACAGGGATTGAGGCAATAATGGCGCCGCCGTAAGTCTGAGAGTCTGCCGTCATCTTCAGGGCTTCGCTCTCATCTCCGTCCGATCCGCCCAAGCCGGCTCCTGCCGCCACCGTTAAATTAGCGTTACTGAACACATTTCCGGAAACCTCAGATACGACCTTGCCGCGAGTTTCGGCAATGGACTGAACAACACCGATTCCAAGTCCTCCGGCTCCCGCGCCGTAACTCTTCACCTTGATGTCAGGACGGTTATTTGTGGTCAGACTGATATCTGCTGAAACGCTATTGCCGTTGAAGAGCGTTCTTGCAGAAAGTGAGCCTTTCGTTCCGTCATAGACCTTTGCTAGCGCACCTACTCCGTTGATGGCGCCGCCGTAGCCTGCAGTCGATTCGGCAAAGAGATTTTGCTGACGGACTGCAGAGGCATTAAAGGAAGAGTTGATCGTTGAATTCAGAATTTGGTTTTCAACTCGGCTCTTATCTCGAATCTCAGCAACCATTCCGCCGCCGGAAGCTGCAGCGACCGTAATTCCGAAAGACTTCAGATGGATTTCTGATTTATTTTCCGTCTTAATCTCAAATACGGGATTGGTCGTTTGAGGTTTATTCTCTTCCGCCTTATTGCCCTCATCTTTACTGCCGTCAGGCTTTGGCTCTTCGAGTTTAATTCCTCCGGAAACGTTTCCGTCCCAAATCGTCGAAGCGCCGCCCGTAACTTCGGCGTCCGCATAGGCTGCCGTTCCGCTGGCTAGAGCCAGAGAGGTTTGGATCGCCTCAAGGTTGGTTTTACCTTCGAGTGAATTAAGAACGTTGAAGTTCTTATCGGCAGTGATGGAGTTTCCGCTGAGATTGACTTGATTGTTGTGATGACGGCGCAGCGTAATAACAGATGCCGCTAATACTCCTGCACCGGCACTTCCGCTGCCGAGCGTAACGTCAATGCTGCCTGCCTTTGAATCTTCCTTGGCTGAGACATCGGCGCTTCCGACCGTCAGGTGATTGCCCGACACCACAACGGAAGTTCCATTCCCGCTTCCGGAGGACACGGCTGCGTCTGCCGCTGCAGCCGAACCGACGATTTTGTCTTTTTCTTCCTGAGTCAGCTCATCATTCTCAGTAATAAAGCCGAGAGATCCGGTGCCTGAAGATGCGTAATCGGACAGATATTTATTAACTGTGTCTTCTGCGCTGCCAAGATCTTGACGGTTTGAAGCGAAAGGATTGTCTCCCGAACCGATCACCAGCGAGAATACATTTGCACTGATCGTTCCGATACCGCCGGAAGCAAACGCAACCGTTCCGTTAACGTAATGATCCTGAAGAGAGGAAACCGTGAGTTTGTCAGCTGTAACGATTGAATTACGAAGGTTAGCGGCCGAGGAGCCTTTAAAATAAGAAACGACGACCGAAGCACCCAAACTTCCGATAGCACCCGTAGCAGTAACATCTGTGACTTTCAGATGGTCTTCGTTTTCTGCATTGACGCTGAACTGACCGGCCTTAACTTCCGAATCGTTGACTTCAGCAGATGTCGCACCTTCAATCGTATTAACGTTCACGAGCCCAGCGGCTGCTCCATACATTGCTCCCGAAGCGGTCACGTTCAAAGAAGAAAATTCCGAGATGCGATTCGCACCCACTGAAGCTGACTGGCCCTCAGCTCTCAGGATCGAATGAGCTACAGAAGAAGAAACTGCATTATCAGCGTAGTTGATAACCACGCTGATCGGTACCGCAGCATATTGAGAGCCTGCAGCTGTAATGGCAGAAGTCGTAATCCTGCCCAAATAATTTGCGTTCTGCGCGAATGAACCTAGCACTTCCGTCTGATCCACTGCAGCAGAAACATCCGAGAGCTGCCGATTCACGTTAACGGAAGCACTAACCGCTGCATACTGAGCACCTGAGGCGGCAATTAGTAAGGAAGAAATACCTTCTTTAGCATCTGCATCAACAGAAACAGAGGTACCTGTTAATGAAGATTTATCTGTTGATGTTCCGGTAACTACTACACCGGTTGAATGATCAGTGGTGATGATATTCGTTACAACGCCAATCGCCGCCCCCAAAGCACCGCTCGCAGTCGCAATCACAGTATCCACGTTCGCAGCGTCAGAAGCTCCGACCATCAGAGCGCCGGAACCGGCATTCAAAATCGAGGACTGAACCTTCGTTTCTGTCTTTCCACCAAGATAATTGACGTTTCCCGTGGCTGTGACCGCGGCATCCTTGGCCCCTCCTCCGGTAATGTAGAAAGTCTTAAAAGTTTCTGTAGAAGAAGCGTCAACCATTAATCCGGAAACAGTCTTGTCCTGTCTTGAATTTCTCAGCGAGGCAGCAACAGAAACATCTTCGACAATCTTCGAGTTGATCGCATCTTTATCAACTCCTGCCTTAGTTGTCAGAACCAAAGAAGTTTCCTGAGCAGAACGAACGATGTCGGAATTCAGGATTTCGGCCTGAGTAAGTCCGCGTTTTTCTGAAACCGTGACTGTTGCTCCTACAGCTACATTTTGAGCACCCTGGAGTTGGCCGCCATATGTTCCGATCGTATCGTCACTTCTTGCTTGAATGAGGGCTGCCCCTGCGTACTCTGCATTTAAGTTATTGGTCCGAGCTGCGGTGTTGTTCGTGACTAAATTAATAGCTGTTGAAGCCGTGACACCGGCTTTACTGCCGCCGGCTCCGCCTATTCCGATCGTATCAATGTCGTTATTGGATTCGGCCAATACCGTCAGAGTATCGGAAGAAACAAGTCTCTGTTTATCCGAAGCACTCAGAGCTGCTGTCGTATCCGTGTTGACTCGGTTGACAGCAACACCGACTCCGATACCGACGCCTTGAGCACCCACTCCTGCAACAATGCCAAGGTTATCAATATTAGTGCTGCTTGAAGCATGAACAGATAAGGCATTTAACGCTTTGGCTGCTTGATCCTTGACCCCTTGGGTGGTTTGGTCTTTCGCGTATTGAACCGTCGAAAGGTTGTTGACAGAAGCATTAACGGATCGATTAATTTCGTTAGTTCCGGCTGCTCCCGACAGACCCACATTGCCTCCGGCAACACCGACACTCAGTACAAGCGTTGAAATATGATCATCGGCTTGAGCATCAGTTGTGAAGTCCGTCAGATTATTTGAACCATCCGGCTGAGCAATCACCACACTGTCAACAAGCGCTTGAGTTTGAGAGCTGCGGGAAGAGGCATAAGCCACTGCTCCTGAGAGACCGGCTTTGCCTTTCGCTGCAACGGAAACATTTCCGGCAAGCGTCCAAATGGCTGCGGTATCCGAAGAATGAAGATCGACTTCTTTGAGTCCCGTTAATCTTGAATTCTTTAATTGAACCAACGCATCGTTCTTAACGCGATTAACCGCAACTGCACCTCCAATACCTAAACCGGAAACCGACACTGCTCCGTCCGCAGCGGCCGCCCAAGCTGAGGCACGGTTAGCCGCGGCAATATCTAATTTGGAGCTACTGAACTGTACGGAAGAAAGATTCAGACCGTCAACATCCGCAGAAGCTTTATTGTCGGTGTTAGCCACCACAACAGAAGCCCCGACAGCTCCAATCGCTCCGTCGCCGACATTAACACCGAAGTTGCCTCCGACATTGACCGTTGTTGCCTTACTGTCGGCATAGACATTTAAACGATTAACAGTCGAGGTCAAATCATTAACGACAACAGAAGCACCTTGATCGACGTTCGATACAACAACCGAACCTGCCGCGTTGAATTTGCCTTTGCCTCCGGCCACACCAACGGCTACGCCGAGAGAAAAGGCGTCATCTTTGGCATCTAAAACAACGGAAGAAGATGCGTTATCGGTATTGATGACGGTTCCGGAGGCATTTACCGCAAATTGGTTGTGAATCTGATTCACAACCACACCGGCGCCACCGGAGGAGCCCCCGGCACCAATCGCAGGAGAAACTGCGACGGTAATTTGTTTCATCTTGCCGGCCTGATCGTATAAATCACCAAGGTTCTGGGTTTGTTCTTTTGAACTATCTTTGCCCGTTTCTTCAGCATCCGGTGATGTTCTTAATCCGACATCTTTAAAATAAGACTCATTGTTGAGCTCGTCGAGATTGTCGACATACCATTTGCGATCCGCGAGGTTTTCAAATTCATCGGCTTCCTGACCGCCGGAAGAACGCGCCGCTACTTCAAATCCGCCCTCTCCGGCTACAGAAATACTGAGTCCATTAAGCGTCGTTGAAACATTATTCGTCAGCTCGGAGCTTGCCGCGGCGCCGGAAAGTGCAAAGGATGATTCTCCAGTCGTCACGGCAGAAGAAACAGCAGTCGTAACTTGAGTTGTATCGGAAAGGGCTCGAACGGCGCTGGTTCCGGCGAGTTTCAGAGTGCTGTCGGCAAATTCAGAAGAAACGGTGTTGTCGATGTCTGCCACGGCAAAAATCAAAGAACCACCGAAAGACTTAGCGCCGGTATTGCCGCCTTTGCCGAAAGAGAACCCGATGCCGCCCGTGACTTGATTGTCTCCGACCCAGCTCACTTGGTTGTAAGCCGTATTAAACGCAGACCCGTCTAACTGAGACAAACCTTTAACGTTTGTAGAAACCGTATTCCCGATGAGATTGGCAGAAACTCCTGCATCGAAAGCCCCGCTGAATTTAGCTGCACCTAACGACAAGGCTGCGGCCAAGCCTTCTGCCACCGTCGTACCGTCAGACACTGAACGAATATTCAGTTTCTTTAAGTCCGTATTGAACTTTAAGCCCTGAGAATTTAACTTCGTTGCATCGATATCGACTGCCGTCTTGTAGTTTCCGGTGTTTCCGGCAACAGCGCCTGCAATGCCGGCGGCATAATTTGCCGCATTCAGTTCAGAGATGTAGTTAATACCAGCAGCGCCGGCCCACGCGCCGACCCATTTATCCGTGACCGCATCGACCGAGACTTCTTCCGGCGCTTTGATTTGGAAGTTACCGACCTCGATGTTGACTTCGTTTTCCGTGTCAGTGTCGTTCCAAGCGGCACTTCCTGCAGCACCTAATTGGAACTGAGAAGTTCCGCCCTGGGCCACACCCGAAGTTGAACTGCTCGTGGTACTTGCAGTACTGCCGTTTTGCGCAAGGTTGGAATTATTGTTTCCGCTCATCGAGGAGCTGGTCGGATCGTTCTGAGACTGATTACGGTTAAATTTGTCTCTGATCGAATGTCCTAAACCATTGGCCTTCTGCGCTAAAAGCGGGCCGCCTTCTTCTAAATAGAAGCTCAGCCCTTCCTTAACGTAAGTGGCTTTGTCTCCGAGGCCGGAGAAGAATTGTGAAATTTTGCCCGGAGGATCATTGGATTCCGGGCTATGGCCGGATACGCCGACACCGCCTGCAACGCCGATCGCGTTCATGGCCAGGTCTTCGGAGGCCAGCAAATTGACCTTACCATCGGCGCCGGAAGCCTCTAAGAAACCTTGCGCGTCATAGAGCGAACGATCTTGCTCAGCAATAACGTCGTTGTCTTTAACTCTGAGCTCATTGCCTAACTTACCGGCATTCACAGCAATGCCGGCGCCGGCCGCTTTGTTTGCATTGTCGGATATGTCTACAACAACAGCGCCTGCAATCGTTTGTACGTCGTCATCGCGCTTAGCGCTGACTTCGACCGAAGAGCCTTTTACTTGGGACTCGTCATCGAGCCAAACCAAGTTAGTTCCGTTGGTTACGGCAACAGCCGCTAAACCTTCCAGACTTAAATCACCTTTATTGACGTCGGCAGCTGCGCCGATGGTTAATCCGTAAATACTGTCTTGGGCTGTAAGGAGTGCAACATTGTCCGCAGTCAGCTGAGCATTTTCTCGGACGATTAAGCGGCTGGAAGATGTCAGCTGGTTGTAAACCACCGTAGCACCGAGCGCACTGGCTTTTTCCATATCCGGTATCGGAATACCGAATACCGTCGCAGCCTTTCCGCCCAAAACTAAACTTTCATTTAAAGTATTAGAACGAACAACGAGATTCCCCTTGTTTTTACTTTCTTGAGCGTCAGCGGATGGCAGGCCATGGGCTGCAATCCCTGTATTTTTGCCGACAGTTAACAACGAAGCAGTCTTCTGGTTAATGACCATTGCCGTCCCGGTCGCACTCCAAGCGGAATTATCGGATGAGGCATCTCCTGCTGCGGCAGCGTAAGCATTCAAATAATTGGTCGGCTTGATGAACTCAAGCAGGCTCATGACCACGTTGCCCGTCTCTGCCCCCGCCGAACCGATAACCTTTACTTCCCCGAAGAAAGTTCCTAAAGCTGTTCCCAGCGTTCCGAAAGAGGTTCCGACTTTTTTAATCTTTTCGATAAAAGAAAGATTAGCGTCGCTGACACTGTTGAAGTCTGCGTCGACCTTGTCAAATGCTTCTTCGACTTTTGCCCATTGATCTTTGAATTCATGAGCAAAAATGGCCTTGAGTCGATCACGAGCCTTAGCGAAATCTTCCTTCATCTTGGTGAGACGATTCCACTCAATCTCGGCTTCCGAATCTAAGACAAGTTGTCCGTTGTTCGCTTTAAGCACGGAATCATTGCCGATTTCGAGGATTGATCGAACGGCTTCTTTTTCGTCTCCGGAGAGCGCGACTAAAACTGCCAAAGAACCCTGAAGTTTCGTTTGGCTCGTTTCTCCTTCCGGCGCCGCGGAAGAAACTTTAGAAGTCACCAGATAATGATGATCTCGTAAGAGCACATCAGAGGAAAGGTTTAAGTTGCCTGCTGTTTGAAGACCGATGGAGCGGCCTTCAATCACCGGAGTATTAACGATGACAGAAGAAGTTTGGGATCCGAGGACAACGCCAACCGCGCCGCCAAGTTTAAATTTGGTCGAATCAAACTTGCTATCTACGCCCTGACCTGCCTGCCCCATGAGTCCGGCAACAAAGTCCCTCGATACCGCACCGATGGTGTCATAGAGAAGTTTTGAGATGCCGGAAGCGCCGACAGCATTATCTGCCTTAATGGTTAGATCTTCTGTGACATTCTTAGCTGTAACCGAAGCTTCCAAAGCCTCGTTTGTGAATCCGGTGTTCAGAAGGACGTTCGAATGCGTATCCAATTCAGTGTAGTTGAAAGCTAAACCGCCGTAACTGCCATCCTGAACAACGACTGAAGATTCGGTTTTAACAGAACTGTTTTGATTCGAGGAAATTTCGACTTTTCCAGCATCTTTTACGATATCCAGTAAAGCCGAACTTTGAACGTTTATGTCAGACGTACCTTTGAGTTTGGCAACAAGGATCGAAGTTTGAACCGCTTTGCTTTCTTTTGCTGCGGCCGTTGCTGAGGCTTCAACCGTTAAGTCGTCCGCTGAAGTGATGCTCAAGTCTTTTCTGGCCTTTAAAGATCCGGCGACGTTGACTGTGCTCGAACTGTCAGCAAGCGCGACGATTGCCGCGATTGAAGGAACCTTCTGGGTTGATTCGGTATTGAATAGGTTAAAGAGACTCGTCGAAGTTCCCGCTTCAAGTTTGGTATCTGCAACAGAGTCAAGAGATAAGTTTTGTCGGGCAGAAAGACTTGCCTCATTTCCGATGCTGATTAGAGAGGACGTTTTTAAGTCCGCGTAATAAACCGCTTCATTAAACGGTGTGGCCGTACCCAAAATCTCTAATGTCAAACCTGTCGAAAGGTCAGCCATTGTCGTAGAAGATTTAACCAAACGGTTCTCTGCGACGGAATTCACGTCAAGATCTTTAGCTGCGGTGATAACGCCGTCAATCCTGATCTCGGAAGATACATCCAAGAGCTTGTGTTTACCATCAGAAACGAAATGGCCGATTTCTCGATCTTTTTTAGCTTTTTCTTCCGCAGAAAGCTGCTCGTAACCCGATGGACGAAGACTCTTATTGATGTCATAGACACCGTTTCCGGCCATTGAAGAAACCTTAACGTTTTCTCGTGATTTAACGGAAGCACCATTTGCTACTTTGATCTTTGCTTCGACTTTTTGTTTCGTAACGGATCCTGCAATAGAGCCGGTCGCGGAACTATCACTTCTTGCCAATAAAAGAATATCGCCTGAGCCGTCATCGGCTTCGCGGGTTACCATAGCGTCAGATACTGAACTTTGAGTAACGACGTTCTGACCTTCTTTAATATGAACGAGGTCTTTGAAATCCGTTTCCAAATTGGAAAGCTTTGCGCCGGACTCTAAATGGATCTGGGAAGCAGCAAGCGTGATTCGATTACCTGCATTGATGCTTCCGTTAACTGTAATAACGCCCGCAGGATTCAGAGGAACTTCGCCCTGCTGCATTTTCTGCAGCGTTGCGAGGGCTTCTTCTTCCTTTTGTCCTAAACCTAAAGGAAGTTTTTTATCTGATAACTCACTGTACTTTTTATAGGCATCGTCCGTGGTAATCACGGCCGTCAAACTTCCGGCATTGATCACACCGGTTTTACCGACGATCATTCCCTGCGGAGAAACAAAGTAAAGATTTCCTCCGACCTTACTTCCTTTTAACGCGTTAACTGTTCCGCTAACGGAAATCTTGTTGTCGACAAAATTCACTAAATGATTTGTGTTTGTCGGCAGGTGCATGTCCACAAGATGCTTCTCTCCTACCTGAAACTTCGTGAACTTATTCGCGGCAACCGATCCGTTTATGTGAGTTGTCGAAATATCGTGATGCAGATTGTTTTGTGAACTGGTAATCGTCGTTCCCGTCCAATTAGGATCCACAGTGATCGCATGATCCAACGCCTCTGCGACCGCTGTTAAAGGAAGCGTTAATAAAGAGGCTTCCATAACCAATAATTCAACAGGGACGATTAACGATGAGGCTTCTTTGCCATGAGCACGATGATTCTCATCCGTGACAACGTGTATTCCTCGGCAAACATTCCAAATAACTTTATAGATCTTATTCATAGTGTTCTCACCAAACAGCGTTAATCACGAAATCGAATCGTGCTTTGCTCACGTGTTCCGAACCCACATTTCTCTTAAACGGAAAGGAGATAGTGGCAGAACTCATCAGCCAATCCACCGGTCTCCAAGAGGCTCCGATGCCGACAGAGCCCAAGCTTTTATCTTTATAGGGCGAATCTCCGCTCAATCGCCCGGCATCGAGGAAGGCAAACACGTTGGAGCCCTTCCCGTCTAAGTGGTATTTCGCTTCTAAATTAATCCAGGCGCCGTTGTAAGCAGAGATCGTGTCATTCTCATAACCACGAACGCCTGAAGAAGTCCCTAAATAGAAAGAATCTCCGGAAGCCATTTCACCGCCTCCAAGATATCTTTGTGCCCCCGCATTTACGGTGTAACCCCAATTTTTCCAAAGCCGGTGATCCCAAGTTAAATAACCTGCCAGACGGCGGTAACGGGAGGCGTTATCGAATGTGTAGTCTTTCAGCCAGGATTCAATGTATTGACCGTTGGCGTAGAGCGTCATGCCTTCTTTCAGCCAAAGCTGCTCCAGGCCGGCTGTGAGGCTCTTCACCGAAGTATCGCTGACTGTCAGAACATTAAACATTTCAGTTTCGGAGGTTTGACGGGCTGCCTGCAGATAGCCTGTAAGTTTTGAGGTCGAAGTCACATACAAAGGATGGTCGAGTCTCAATGACAGATATTGAGAATGTCCTTTGACATCGAAGTCCTCGGACGGTCCGTCAACTACTTTTACGCGGCCGTATGAGTAACTTGCGGTCAAACGTGTTCCGAAACTATTGAGCGGAACAGAGTAAGAACCCATAAAGCTTCTTGAACCATGGGAAAACACGCCGATCAGCTGAAGCCGATCACGCCACCCCAACAGACTTCTTTCCGTGAAGCTGACGCCACCGCGGTAACGGCCGGACGATTTAGAGCCGGAAGAATCCGAAAACAAAGTAAAGGTACGAGGATCGGGCTCTTGTACAAAGATCTCATAGTCCGTTGTTTCCGGTTCTTGCCCTGCTCTCATGTCCACTGAGAGCTGAATGTCATTGGTCATGTTGAACTTGACCAAATCATCCAGCATTTCCCGGTAATTAGAGACCTTACCTTTTTCAAGATCAAAGGCTCTCAGGATATAACTGCCTCGAGTTTTAAACTCTTTTCCTTCTATTGCTGAACTTAAAGAAACTGCTCCGGTTTTACCTTCGACTAAGGTAATCATTAAAACGCCCTTAGAAATTCTCTGGGGCTGAAGAACTGCTTGGCAAACTACGTAGCCTTTTTGGCGATAAAGGCGGTTAACCGCCTCAAGCATTGCTGTGAGCTCTTTACCTGTGACAACCTTACCCACAAATGGCTTTACTGCTTCGAGTGTTTCTTCATCCGTCAAAATCTGACTCGGTGTGAAATGAACCGAAGAAAGAAAGAAACGAATGCCATCTCCGAATTTTTGAGACTCTGAGGCTGAAAGTGCTCTTTCTGCTGCTTCTTTTGCCTGCCTTCTAATTTCACGTTCTTGCTCTATAAGATCACTTCTTTGAGCTTCATTCAAGAGTCGGCGGACATCTCGCTGAGGCAGTGTAACATCACGCTCCAGAGAAGGAGAGAGAGCAGGGTTAACTATTTGTGCTTGGACATCAAAAGACAAAAGAGTCAGTACCCCTAAACAAACAAGTGTCGGCAGTTTATTCATTTCCTTGGGATTCTTTATGTTTATAGGAAGATTTTAACAGACGGGGTAGTCTTGAATTTTTTGAAATCGAAGAGAATTTTTTATTTATATTCAACTAGAAACATAGATTATCTAAAAATAAACAAAAATTCACCCAATCCTTATCTTTGGGTTAGTCCCATTTAAAATTTCGACTAAAAGATTAAGAATCTTTAACTTTCTTCACTTTTAATTTTCAAAATGCTTTTCATTTGACAAGGAAGAATGATTAATAAGCGTTTTGCTTAGGCCTTCCATATTTTTCGTGAGAGTCGTCTGAAATTGCGATAATTTTTGTCAGAGCCACCCTCCTTCAGCAAAGCGGTTCAAATTATTACCAAAAAATGAATTCACGCAGCCTTAATGATTAAGGAAGATGCTAGACGTATACTCACGTTTGGAGGAACGAACAAATAGAACAAATACTTCGATTTTGAAAAAAAAATTGAGCCTTGATTTTCTTATCAAGGCTCCGACCCACGAAGTCGACCGAGGGGACAGCTTCGAGTTTGAAGTGGTCTAAGTGCTACAAATTAAATAAAACTTTTCTAACTGCCTTGAGAAATCAAGGCAGTTTGTTCTCCAACTGTTTCACGCTTTCAAAGACCATCTGCTTATAGAAACGGCGGACAAATTCTGTGTGGAAATCCATATTGTTGAAATACGAAAACGTGAAACGCTTCGGATCCTGGCCGACTTCTTTTTCTTTGGAGTCTTCATGGCCTATGAACATATGATCTGTCTTCGGAGAAACTTCTAGTTCAGGCTTATCTTTTAATTTGACCGTCATCTTCATCGTCATGTCGTATTCATAGACGATCTTTTCCGGATGATTGTCAGGATCCGCCTTTTTGGCTTCAATCGCAGCCTTTGTCTTCGGATCCATTGCGCGGGTCAAATCAATTACCACTTCGCCTTGTCTGTCTTCCTCGTCTTCCTTCACGATTTTGAAGAGACCTGTCTGTTCGAGATAGCGTTCGGAAGCGAGCCAGAGACCGTAGTGTTCGCGCCAGTCAGCCGGACGTTTATCAAACGGTTCCGTCACGATAGGACGACCTTCCCACAGATAATTTACAACCAGCGAAACCTTTAGCGGTTCCTCTACTTTCTTGAATTGATCGGCTTCTATCACGGTTGTCGGCTGAACAAACCAGCTTTCTCTCGGATAGTCTTTATGGTCATATGCGCAGCCGCTCAGAGCCAAACTCAATGCGCAGACCGAAGCTGCTAATAATGTAGTTTTAGTATTCATGATGCTTATTCCGTTAGGTAATCGAGTCGGGATGGAAGGCACGGTACCCATTCGCGCCATTCCATCTGCTATGCATTCTGCGTTTGCTTAGAACATGTACTTGATGCCGATCTGAGCGGTTTCGTTGTGGTATCCGGATTTACCGGCCTGCACACCAACTGTTGCCCAACCAAGTGTGTTGCGGCTTAAGTGACCTTCTAAGCCCATACGGAATTCACCGAGGTTTCTCCCTCCATCCATATAGATCTTGTCAGTGCCCATCTGAACGCCGGCCTTCTTGCTGTTATGAATCCAGTTGCCTTCAATGAATCCGAGACCCTTATTCATATAGTTAGCATGAAGTCTTGCGCCGACTCGGAGCGTGACATTATCAGTTCCCAACTGGTGATATTTCGTTCCGAAGGAGTCTTTAGCGGAATTGGCCTTAACGCCGTCCCATACTAATTGGGCTTCCGGCTGGAATGTCCAAATCAGCTTGTTGTAATCCTTCGTTCCGCTTTCTCCGATAGGAATGGTGTAACCGGTTTCGACCGACCAAACCCAGCCATGTGATTTGAACTTGAACGGAGAAATTTCATCTGACCAAATCTTGTTGTCATAACGACCGAAGAGCAGCCAACTATCAACATAGAAACCGTCATCAGGGCTATTGCCTGTGTACAGAGTTCCGTAGACACCCAAGGAGTAACCATCAGAACGGGATTTTGCGCTATCCCAAGAACGGCTGTCGGAGCGGTTGTAGAGACCACCGGCAAGGACACCGCCGATATACTTCCAATCGTCGTTAAATTCGTTTCTCAGCAAGTCGCCACCGATCTGAGTAACGGCAGTGTTGGAATGAGTCTTACTCTGTCCACCCGCCATGCGGAAATGAGAGTGAGAACCAACCTGACGGACCCAAGCTGCTGCAGGCTTTTCTTCACCGTCAAACGGGTCGATGTAGTATGCCTGACCAAAGCGGTCGTGCAGTCTCATGTGCATCTTAGCCCAAGATTGAGACGCTCCTACGTAGGCACCAGCTTCCGGTCTGAGGACTAGATTTTCTTCTTCCTTCGGAGGTACTAAGGGTTCATAGTGATCTTTGTCATCCGAGTTATAGAGCACCCAAGTTCTTTGTTGCTCTTCATCGTTGTAACCAAGACTATAAATCCATTTATAGGCCTCATTGTCTTTAGCAACGACACCGAAAGGCTGCATCTCAAGCCGAAGTTGATTTCCTTCAATTCCCTTATCAGCAATAACGAAGATTGGAATACCTTCGCTCTTCAGAGTTTTTTCGCCGCGAGCTTCTTTGAAGATACCGCTGACAGGAATCTTGTTATGGTCGTCACCAAAGGAGACCTTTGAGGTTCCAATAGCAGTTTTTGAGTGAACAACGTCGACGTAGGAATTATTGGGCCCCTGTACAAGACCGCGATAATGGATCACAGATCCTTCCTGACCTTCGTATGCTTCCGAAACGTTTACGTGATTAAGATTGGAAGCCTTATCTGCCCCGCCAGAGAGGAATACTTCTCCCGCATTCTGAATTCCTCGGATATATGCTGCGCTTCTGGGGTCAGTAGCATCTTTGGTAATCGCCAACGTAGCAATGCTAGAGTTTCCAGAGACAGTTGCAGGTTGAGCACTATTGAAATATAAGGAGGAGATTGCAGAAATAACTGCTCTAGCCTGAACTAAGGAATTTTGATTTTCCAGACGCCCAGTCGAGTTATTTAATTCAAGATCGCCATGGAATTCCAGATTATCGGAATTGATAACAGCATTGCCGCGATAAATAGTTAACCTAGCCTGGGAGTTCCCTTCAAGATTTCCCTCAACGGTTGCATTGCCGTTAACGGTTAAATGACCACCTTTTCCTGTAGCGCCGTTTTCTTTGTCGCTTAGAGAAGCCAATGCACCTTTTTGTACTTCCAAACCACCAACGGTTTGTTCGTGTCCCTGAAGCTCATATGTAGTCTTTTCCCCAGCCAGAAGAAGATTACGAGTGTACCGTTGTTTAGAACCCAAAGCACCGTCAGTGCCTTGCTTTAATGTTGCACCGGTAGCGATAAGCGTTTCACCAATAAAAGTATTTTCTCCAATTTTCTCTTGTGGAACTCCGTTGGAACCAGATATATTAGTTGCCAACGCGGGTTGTCTGTTGTCACCGATGATAACAGTACTATTTTCTGGAATTGTTATACCACCAGAACCAGTGAGGTAGGCTGAAAGAGTGTAAACATCTGGATTGTCGTTATTCTCAGCAAAAACGGAATTTTCGTTTTTGCCATAAAGAATCAGGGACTCCCCTCTGATGTTAATCGATTCTATCCAATATTTAAGGCCTACTCCTCCCTCAGTACCTTCTACCGTGACTTTCCCATGGATAGTTTCTAATCCCTTGTCATCCGTTTTTGTCTCATCGTAATACGGAACTTCAACCCCGTCCTTACCCGTCAACTCACCGTCAAAATGAAGGTATTTGTAGAAACCTAACGTGGCTAGAGCCACGTCGTTTCCGCCCTGTGTAATTGCAAAATTTGGAACACAGAAGGTCATGTTCTCCCATGTTCCTGGAACTCCTATCTCGTTCGGAGCCTTTTGATAGGGAGTCGAACTACCGTCCTCACCTTTTCCATCTACAAAAATACCGATCCGAGTGTTTCCGTAAGCATTAACGTCTTGGCCATTATCATGTCTGAAACTTTGGATTTTCTCAAAATCAATGGCTACGGCACGGATTGGCTCATTTTTATAATCTTTGCCATTGTTTACGCCAAGGTATAACACTCGACCTTGATAAGCATCTCGGAAGTCGTTCATTAAATCCCCGGATGAGTTGTTTAATATCATTCCATCATCGAGAGCTAATAAAGATAAATCCCCACCAGAATAGTTATGATTTACTTTATTGTTGTTATCAAAAAGAGTAACTTTTGTATTTAAATTATCACCGTCGCCAACAATTCCAGAATTCAAATTAACGTAGCTCGCCACCCAGAAGTTATGTAATCCATTCGTTGAATTACTTTGGTTCGCATCCTGTTGTGATAGTGAGGAATGGAAGCCTTTCGTACTGTAAAGATAGGAGCCCCCAACTAATTGACCAATTCGGTTGCTTTCTGATCCGACCGAATTTATTGCAGGAACCATCGTCTTTTCAAAGTCGGCTGGATCTTGTATTCCAATACTAGGATAGTAAGGTTGAACAATGTTGTAGGATTTGAATTTTTCTAACTTCCCTACATCAACGGATTGACCGAAATGTATAAACCTAACGTAGGCTGAGGCGGCTTGAACCGAGCCAGCTATATAGGCAATACCTCTTCTTCGATTAACTGATTTTAAAGTACTTTCATCAACGGCTTCGCTACTTGCAACACCTGCGGAAATTGTATTCTTGCTTTCTGCGTAAGTTTGGCTATCTGCTGTGGCAGTCCCATAGATAACCGAGTCCCCAATTAGCTTAGCGTTATGGAGAGAAACTAAATTAGCGTTCAGTTTTCTTCTTTCTTCTCCTTCTTTGAGTTTTCTAATGCCTAAAAGTTCCAGACCTCCATAAACATGTCCGTTAATCTCAGAGTCTTCAATTACAGTGATATTGTTTTTTGCGGTTCCATAAGAATAGCCACCTAAAACGGACATTCCTGCTTTGCCACCTTCTGCTTCCAGACTTTCTTTATCCGTCGCTATCTTACTTTTTTGAATTAACAAAATATTATTGTTGGCAATGGCGCTGTCTTTATCTGCGTAAATTCTAAAGTTATATAAACCCCTGCCACCTACGATCCCAAATTTGCGGGAATTTGTGCTGGTAGCTCTTATGATCGCATTCGTCAATGAGACATAGTTGTTATTAGTCTGCCAACCTTCTGCTCCAAAGATTCCGCCTGCCGGAAAGTTAAGATTAATGTCCGTCTCGCCTTCCGCGCCATTTATTATTATTTCATTTTTGTCAGTTAAGTAGCCCTTTTTTAAACTAACATTCAATGTGTTCCCACCTTCCGCGTTGGTAATCCCTTCTGCTTGACCTGAGCGTCCGCCAAACAGTAAAGTAGCGCCAAGAACAGCACCCTTCTTTAAAGTAATTGTCAAACTGTTATTACAACTATCTCCAACATCTGCTAGATCTTTCGTATCAGCCCCTACTAAGTCATTTCTGCCGCCATAAAGGACCGCGTAAAATTTTGCATTTTCATTTAAGATTAAATTTAACGATCCATGAGAATTTGTTGAAGAATAATCTTCAGTAAGAATAGTATCTATATTAGAAGGTGTAACTACCAAAGAAGACCACGATTGGCTAGTAGCCGTAACTGCTTGGAAGTTTCCCATGATATAGACCTGATTATTATTGTAGTTATTAGCAATGTTACTTCCTCCCGAAACCTCAACATTTAACGTAGAGCCGAGTGTATTTCCATAAAGGAAGATTCCTTTAAAGCCATTTCCACGGATCGGATTGCTAGGTAATGTGTTTGCATAAATCTCGGCACTACCCGTTTCCGTTGCCACAAAAGTAGCGTTATCCCAAGTAACGGTTGCCGATTTGACGTCATCAGCAGCTTGGGTCATTCCCGCAAATGAACCAACCGCTATGGCAACCGAAAGTACCAAACCAAAGGTGGAAAGTTTGGAGACCGAATGAATAAAAAGTTTTAAATTGTGAGAGGCCCAAAATCAGAAATGTGATTCATAGCCAAAGCAACATGCAATTTACTAAACTTTTTCCCTTCAATGCTAACGTGGTTAGATTTCTCGAAAACGCCCTTTTTATCTTCTTCTGGCAGGGAAAATCTATGAATAGAATTTTGGATATATGACATAATTTCCTCGGGGTTTTTAATATTTATTAAAAATATTATAGAAATAAAGTTGTACAGATTTGTTCGAAATTCTACTTGCAAAGTATATGGAAAACCCTTTATTTTAAGGAAATTTATATCTATCTTCCCAAAATTTAGTTACTCCTTCTCCCTAAGGGGTGAGTCTGTGGTTTTATGACAAGAAAATTTGATCAAAAAGGCGGTGATTTGGTGTAAATTTTAGGGCTATTGCACCAATAAGAGATGACGAGAAAAATTATATTTATTAGTAAAACCGGGGCCAATCAAAAAACTTCCTCAAACTCTTTGGTTCAAGGAAGGTTGACATTATTAACCTCTGAAACAGTCGCGTCACTGGAGCACCCCTCTTTATCCCGTTTTCAACACCAGAACAGCAAGACGGGGGCATTGAGCCCCCGCCAGTTCT
>OGQL01001431.1_pt1 | contig 17622 bp, 18 predicted proteins | sample 1553211 | NCBI WGS metagenome assembly OGQL01 (sample SAMEA2579942, study PRJEB22360) | human gut metagenome
GAGTATCATGGCCGATCACGGTGGTAGCATCGCTCTCAGCCATAGCCTTGGCAACTGCCAGAGTGCCAGCTGCCAGAGTGGGGTTCTCGAACACGCCCATGGGGCCGTTCCACACAACGGTCTTGGATGCCTTGACAGCATCGGCAAACAGCTTCATGGTCTCGGGGCCGATGTCGCAGCCTTCCATGTCAGCCGGGATCGCGGTGACGGGAACAACAGTGGTCTCAACCGGAGCGTCGATGGGATCGGGGAAGTCCTTGATGCAGACAGCATCAACGGGCAGCAGCAGCTTCACGCCCTTCTCCTGAGCCTTGGCCATCATCTCCTTGCAGTAATCCAGCTTGGAATCGTCGCACAGGCTCTTGCCGACCTCGTAGCCCTGAGCCTTGACGAAGGTGTAAGCCATGCCGCCGCCGATGATCAGGGTATCGACCTTCTCCAGCAGGTTGGAGATAACATTCAGCTTGTCTGCGACCTTTGCGCCGCCCAGAATAGCGGTGAAGGGACGAACGGGATCGTTCACAGCGTTGCCCAGATACTTGATTTCCTTCTCCATCAGGTAGCCGACAGCGGTATCCTTGATGAAGTCGGTGACACCTGCAGTGGAGCAGTGTGCACGGTGGCAGCTGCCGAATGCATCGTCAACATATGCATCAGCCAGAGAAGCCAGCTCTTCGCTGAACTCAGGCATGTTCTTGGTCTCTTCCTTGCGGAAACGGGTGTTCTGCAGCAGAACGACATCGCCGTTGTTCATGGCAGCAACAGCAGCCTTTGCGTTCTCGCCCACAACGTTGTCGTCGTCAGCAAACACAACGGTCTTGCCCAGCTTTGCGCTCAGAGCCACAGCAACGGGTGCCAGGCTGAACTTTGCCTCGGGGCCGTTCTTGGGCTTGCCCAGATGGCTGCACAGGATGACCTTTGCGCCATCGTTGACCAGCTTCTGGATGGTGGGCAGAGCTGCGTTGATGCGGTTCTCGTTGGTGATCACACCGTCCTTCATCGGGACGTTGAAATCGCAACGGACAAGCACCTTCTTGCCGCAGTAGTTCTGATCGTCGATCGTCTTCTTACCTAAACCCATGGTAATAAACTCCTCTCAAGTTTTAATTTCTGAACTAGAGTTTCGCTCGCATTCGGGGGATCTTGCCCCGTTACTCTACTATTATAAACAAAAACCGTGCACATTGCAAGGTCGCAAGATAGATAATAGTTTAACAAACATTTGCCGCTGATGCACGGAAATGTGTGTATTTTGACCGAAAGCCGCAGCCTTACCGTGTTTTCCGGCAGAACATTCCGCAAATGCGGTCATACATTCCCCATATGAACTTCTGGTTCCGCTGATCCCGCTCAAAAATTGCTTCCACACCAGCATAGCCGCTCGCCTTATACTTCCTGAAAATATTCTGCTTTCAGAGGATTATTCGACACTTCTTTTTCAAAGAATTCTTTGAAGCCTTCCTCCAATACATCCCAGCTGGCAGCGGCGTGTAAAAGGTGTCTGGATTCCCTGCGCAGACAGCTTCTTTGCAATCTCGCGCTCTTTCATGCCGGATTTTTTCCAGAGAAAAATCCGAACTACCACATCGCTGACTTCCTCATCCAGAATCAAATGATTCTTCTGATCCTTTTTGTAGCCAAATGGAACAGGGGTATAGATTTCTCCCCGTGCTTCCTTGGAACGAAAGCACGACTGAATCTTCTGGGACAGGTCTTTCGAGTACATCTCATTGATCATGCTCTTGATCGGCACCAGCATCCCATCCCGGCTCTGGCTGTTTAGGCTGTCATAATTATCATTGATGGCGATAAATCTTACGCCGAACAATGGAAACACTTGTTCCAGATACTGTCCTGTTTCCACGAAATTGCGGCCCAGTCGGGAGAAGTCCTTTACAACGATGCAGTCGATTTTCCGCTCCTGCAGTGCTTTCAGCAGCCGCTCAAATTCCGGGCGATCAAAATTTGTTCCCGTGCAGCGTTTGTCCGCCAACACATCCAGCAGCATCAGATCATCCCGGTGGTTGATATACTCTTTGATGTAAGAAATCTGCACTTCCAGCGATTCCGTATCCCGAAGTACATCATCAAAATCGGACAGTCGTGCGTAAATTGCGGTTTTCCAGATACGGTGCGGTGCGTTTTCCGCTTCCCGCTGCGCCGCACTTACCTTCTTGCTTACTCTTGCCATAAGTCGGCTTCTCCTTTCATGCAGATACTTCATGCTGCCCCATCTGCTTTTGATGCAGTTCTTCCAGCAGGTCTGCAATTTCATCCTGGAATCGGAACGTAATTTCCACCCGATTGCCCTCATAGACTTCGATTTTCTCAATCAATTCGACAATCATCGGGCGGGTGATTTTTTCCAATTTTCGATACTTACGGTACACATCCAGAAACGGATAAGCGTTTGGAGCAGTCTGTAGATTTTGCTGTTCCGCTTCCAGTTCGGTGATTTTTCGCTCATACTCTTCTATCCGCTTGCTGTACAGTTCGTTGTAGTTCAGGAAATCCTCCCGTGTGAGGATTTCCTCTGCGTAATCCCCATACAATTTTTCCTTAATGCCCTGTGTATGGGCCTTTTCTGCAGTCAGCTGCCGAATCTGCCGTTCGATGCGCCGCACACGGTAGGGTTCCTGTTGGGCCTGCCGGATGCTTTCTACAAACTCTGCTTCCTCCATCACGATCTGGATCTGCATCTGGAGCGCATTCCGCACAATGTTATGGAGTTTTTCATCCCGCAGATTATGGCTCGTGCAACTGCCTTTGTTCTGTTTGCTGCCGGAGCACTGATAATAGATGTACCGCTTTCCTTTATAGCTGGCCGACCTGCGCACCAGCCGGCTGCCGCAGTCCCCACAGTAGAGAAAGCCTGCAAACAGGGCCACCGTTTCGGCATCGTTCGGCCTGCGTGTTTCGGTTTCCAGAATCCTCTGCACCAGTTCAAACTGTTCTGCTGGAACGATTGCTTCATGGGTATTGTCCACGATTGTCCAGTCCCGCATCGGCACATTCATTTTCTTTTTGGAACGATAATCCAGCCGCCGTGTCTTTCCCTGTACCAGTTTCCCGGTATAGACCTCGTTGTGCAGAATGCGGTCCACTGCCTTGGCAGACCACGGCGGCTCATCGCTCTTGCGGAAATGCAGGCACAGCTTTGCACCGCTCTGCAACTTTCGTGCAGCTGGGGACGGTACCTTTTTCGCATTCAAACGATTTGCGATGCCCTGATTGCTCATGCCATTGATCTTCCAGCGGAAAATATCTTGCACTGTTTCCGCTGCCAGTTCGTCCACGATCAGCTTGGTATGATTGCTGGGGTCCTTCTGGTATCCATAGGTTGCAAAACTTCCCACAAAATCACCGCGTTTCCGCTTGACCGCAAGCTGGCTCTTGATTTTGACGGAAATATCCCGGCAGTAGGCATCGTTGAGCAGGTTCCGCATTGGGACCATGATGGAATCGCTGGTCTTCCACGCAGATTGACTGTCATAGTTGTCCGTCACTGCAATCAGCCGGACCCGCATGACGGGAAAAATGCGTTCCAGATAACGTCCCACTTCAATGTAATTCCGTCCAAAGCGGGACAAATCTTTCACCAGAATGCAGTTGATAGTCCCTTGTTCCAGTTCCCTGAACAGGTTTTGGAACGCAGGCCGTTCAAAGTTCGAGCCGGAGTAACCATCGTCCACAAACTCATCCACAATACACAGTTCCGGGTGGTCTGCGGCATAGGCTTCCAGCAGGGTGCGCTGGTTTGCAATACTGTCGCTCTCTGTCTTATCGCCATCCTCACGAGATAAGCGTAAGTACAAGGCTGTACGGTATCGGGTTGTACTTTGCTGTGTTCTCTTCTGCAAATTCATATCAGGGTATAACAAAAGCCTTCCACCTCCTTAACGAATCGGCAATACTGTTCGTCAGAGAAGCGAAAGGCTCCACATTTTTCTATGTAGAACAAGCCTGCCGAGCAAACTTTACTCAGCTGGCACATTCCTATTTTCTTACCCACAAACAGCTTACCAGAATTGTCACCCTTTGTCCAGTGCTTTATCACATTAAAGTGCGAAACTTTTCTGTGTGATTTTTCAGCAGCTTGCCGAAATATTCTCTGCCTTTTCAGCTGGCCGATTGAAAACACCTTCCAATTCGCTCAGACAGTGTGCTGCTCCCTCTCGGTGCGAAATTCAGCTTCACAATAATTCCGTTGTCCAGATAGTAATAAGGATTTCGGACCTTATCCAGCAGATTTTTCAGCCTTTCCTCCTGCGGCAGTCCGTGTTCCACTGCATCCTGCTGCAGTTCCTGCAGTTCAGACTGCTCAATCGTGCGGATGTCCCGGTTCTTCATCTGGTGGATCTGCTCCAGCCAATTCATTCTACCGTTTTCTTGCAATCGCGTTCCTCCCATTCAAGCCAGAAGTGTTTTCAGCAAGTTCAATTTTGCCTGTCCTATATCCTTTCTCATGCTGGGGCCTGTGCAGGCAATCGGGGTACACAGTTCCAGCAGACGGTCATAGATACGGGCGTGAGCGGTATCCTGCGGATTCTTCAACTCCGTCAGGGTCAGGTTCGTGGTAACGATCAGTGGTTTCCTGCTGCGGTAACGGCTGTCGATGATGTTGTAAATCTGCTCCAGCGCATATTCCGTACCGCGCTCCATGCCGAAATCGTCAATGACAAGCAGCGGATAGCCGCAGAGCCTGTCCACAACTTCATTTCGTCCGGCAAAGGCGTTGTTCAGTTCATTCATGATCCGGGCAAAATTCGTCATACAGACCGCCACTTCCTGCTCCATCAGGGCATTGGCAATACAGCCCGCCATGAAACTTTTGCCTGTACCAACGCCGCCCCAGAGCAGCAGGCCCACATTCTTTCCCCGCATTTCCGGCCAATAGTCCACATACCGCTGCGCCAGATGCATCTGTGGGTTCTGCCCATGATCGTTTTCAAATGTCCAGTGCTGCATCGCCCAGTCGGTAAAGCCCTGCAGCTTCAACCGCCGCACGTTCTCGTGATGCAGCCTTGCCCGCTCTTCTTCCTCCTGCTTTTCCCTGGCTTCTTGTCGGCACTGGCATTCAGCCGGATGGCGGTCACGCCCAAACAGCATTCTTCCGTTTGGGAAGAACGCTTCCTTGGGGGTATTGCAGCTGCCGCAGTACAGCAGCCCATCTTCTGCAATGTAATCCTGCGGTTCTGCAGCGGTCGTCATAAGCCTATCCATCGCTGTTTGAATCGTTTCCGTCATAAACTTTCCTCCTCATTGTAGGTATAGTCCGGGATGCCTGTTCCCGGTTTCTGTTGTTTTTTCTTCCGTGCCGACCAGCTGCGCAGGGTCGCCGCATGGTCTGCGTACTTTTTGCCTGTAGACCGCATATAGGCTGAAAGGTCTTCAATCAGAACATCCAACTCTGCAATTTCGATTTTCAATTCCGAATAATTTTCCAGAAAAACATTCTGATACCGCCCATATGCTTCTTTGGTTCTATTTATTTTGTTCCATCTCAGGTCGTTCTTATTTATTTGGTTAGGTGTGCAGTTTTGCGTAATCGTATTGCTCACTTTTGCGCAATCAGGCTGCTCATTTTTGACCATCCCGATTGCGCATTTCTGCACAGTCTGAGGAACGCCGAGAAATATCTGATTGGGCTTGGAAAAGCCATTGGACCGCCGTTCGATCAGCCGTGCGGCTTCCAGCTCCCGCAGAGCGCGGGTGACACTGGAAATACTGCTCTGCAGATCTGCCGCCAACCTTGCCAGCGGATAGAGCACATATGCCCGGCCTTGTGCATCCACCCAGCTGTTCTTCTGGGAAAGGGTCATGCGGTCCAGCAGCAGAACATAGGTCAGCCGTGCCGTATGGGAAAGGCTCATCTGCAGCAGAAATTTCGGATAAGGGAAATAAGCGGGTAGTGGGGTTTGTGCTTTGATGTACTCTTTACTCAAACTTCCTCCTAATCGTTTTCAAATGTCCCTACCGGATGGGGAAGCTCCCTGTGGGCTTACGCATCCGGCAGGGTTCCGGGGTGCGGGGTGGAAGACCCTGCTGATTACAGGCTCATATCATAGCTGCGCTTCTTGCGTTTTGGTTGACGCTCACGCTGTTCCTGTCGAGCCTGCTCCTGCCTTGCCTTTTCGCGGACTTTGGCCTCCCACTCGCGTTTCCATGCAAGGTCGGATTTCATCTCATTGGTTTTTCGGAAGATGCTGTACACATTATCCGATGCAATTTCCAAACGCCGGGATTCTTCCCTTAAGGGAGCGTATGCCTTTTTCCTCTCCGCGATTTCTTTGGTCAGTTCTTCTTTCCGTTTTTTCAAAGATTTCAGCGATGGCAGCTTTCCATCGTTCTCTTCCCGGAAATATTTCACAGATTCTGCATAGGCATCCAATTCCTTGGAATGCTCTGCACGGAATTTTTTCTTGAGAATTGCTTTCGTAAGCTGCTGTTGGACCTCTTTTGTAGAAAGGTACTGCCCCGCATAATGAATCTGCTCATTGGTTTTGTACAGTTCATCCTCTGCCTGTGACAGCCGTTCATACGCAGCCTGCGCATTGGCCTGTGCTGTCTTACACAGATCGTTCAGTTCTGCCAGGTCGTTGATGTTGTTTTCCTGCACCCATACCAGCGTTTCGGCCATTTTCTGCAGATTACTAATTTTGACCTTTAGTGCATAGGCCAGATTTTCCTGTGCCTTGACATTCTCCTGCAGGTCCACAACGAGCCGCAGTCTGGTTCTGGTCGTAAAGATCAGTATGGGGTCTTCCTTGTACCGTAGATTTCTCTCTGCGTTCTGAATGAAGAATCCTTCCAGACATTCTCTTTTGCAACTGTCCCCCAAGGAACGCTCCGATATAAACTTGTTCCGTTCCGGCAGCAGATAGCTGTAACGTCCACGTTGTGTTTTAACGAAAACGTCATATTCATCCTGCAGGATGTCTTGAAAATCTTCATACGAGATTGCTTTCTCACGAGCAGCGGCAACGGCATCCCGGATAAGCTGTTTCTGCGTTTGAAACTTTGTCGGGTTTGGCGTAAATCCTTTCTCTTCGATTTCCTGCTTTTTCTCATCCAGCCACCGCTGTGCCCAATACTCCGCTTCGGTCACACCCGTTCTGGATGGTGACAGTAAATCGACCTGATGCAAAAATTTGCGTTGGCATAAATCCATGAGGGATTTCTGCAGGTGCTTTAGATACTCGTTCGTCACATGGTGCTTGTACCCTGCCTTGCAGTCAATGGGTCGCTCCATGAAGGGCTGCTGGGGCACATCCAATTTTCGCAAGCTGTTGATTACGATATGTACATGAATGTTGCCGCTGCCATTATGACCGTCCATGTGCGTACAGACCAAAGCCTGATGCCCCGGAAAATTTGCTTTTGCGTATTCCAGCCCAAGCTCCTGTGCCCGTTTCCCCGTCAAGCAATTTTCTGTGCTGTCCCGTGGGTCAAAGCTGATGATGTAATGATGGCTTTTGATTTCATTCTTATTTTTGTTCTTCTGATATTCGCGGTTCAGCTGCTGGCAGGCCGCATCGAAGGAATAGGGTTCACAGTTCAGACCGTCCAGATAAAACTCATCCCGCATGATGCGATTTCCGTTCTGGTCAAGGATTGGAGTTTTCCGAAGCTCGTCATGCTTGAAAATTAGATACTCCAGCGCAGCACCATAGTTGGAACTCTTACTTGCGATGTGCTTTAAGATTGCCATAGTTCTTTCCTGCCATTTCTGCAACCTGCTCCCGCATTTCAAAAATGCAGGAAATCGCATGGTTGATGTTTTCGAGCATCGCACGGGACTGGATACTGCCGCTGTTGAAGAACGCCGCGATCTGGTTCAAGTTGTTCCCGATGGCGGCAAACTCCCGTGTGATTGCTTCGATCTCGTCCGGGTGGACGTAGAACACATACGAGGTATTCACGCGACCTTTCATCAGCATCTGCGCTGCAAATTCAGAGAGCGTCATTCCGGCATCTTCGGCCTGCTGGTGTAAAAGTTCATGTACTACTTCTGTAACTCGTGCGGAGATTACTTTTGTCTTTACGATAGATTTCACTTTTTTCTTCGTCCGTGGCATGGGGTCTCCTTTTCAAAATCAAAAATTTGATTTTCCCGGCAGTGCATCTGCACTCCGGCTGTGACCTGCTGCGGCAGGCCACCAACAGGCAAAATCATGTGATTTTGCACGATGTGAGGGTATGGGGAGCACAATCCCCATCAAGATGCCGCATGGAGAAATCTCCCGTAGGAGCGATTTCGTATACAAAGGCGAATCTTGCTCTTAACTACCGTCCACTCTGTCCCAGCCCGTTCCTGTCCGATTCTCTCCGACGTTTTTTCTGGTAAGACGCGCAGAATGCACATTCAGTACCGGAGGTATCCTGCTGGGGTGGCTCATGCGATTTTCAAGGTGCGATGTGACTTTGTAAGGAATCGGGGAATTTCATCAGTGATACCGTAGTGAATTGGCTTACTTTTGAAAACACTTCCTATACCCTATACAAACTTTAAGGGATGTTTTTAAACCGGGTCTTTTGAAAGTTCAAAGAAAATTCATTTTTCCAACATTCCCCTCTACCTATAACAATCTAAACTGGATTTATGGCAACCAGTTTTTTAAATTTTGTTGAACTACCTAATTTTAGAACATAGATTTTGTTTATTTTCCACTCATAAAACTAGAAGAAAGCCGTTTCACAAAAGATTTTGAAAACCCCTACACTAATAGGAATCCGCAGAGCCGTTTTGGAATACAGTTCTGAAAAAAAATTATAATTTTAAATAAAAAGAAAAACGGCAAAGTTCAAAATCGAACCTTACCGTCATCCATAGAGATGTCTTATAAAGTAAAAATACTGCGGCAGACAGGTGTTGCGCCTGCTCATCATGGACATCTTACTATTTTAACATTGTGTAACTGTTACTGATATTCATGCACTGAAAATTTTTGTAGATTACAGCAGTGCAGTTTCTATCAAGCTATTGCTTTTCCCTTTTTCCAGATATATAATTCAGACAAGCCAATTCGATTTATAGGTTTTGTTGGGAGGTTTTCTCATGGCAAAAGATCGTATTGAAAGCAAGTATGTCACTGTGGCCCCTGGTGTGGAGTTACATATCTTGGAAAAAGGCGAAGGTAAACCGTTGGTCTTCATTCCCGGCCTGACCTTCTCTGGTGAGATTTTCAAGAACCAACTGGAGTATTTCTCCCCTGAATATCGTGTCATTGCTATCGATCCTCGCGGCCAAGGCTATTCTGCCAAAACCGTGGATGGCAACGACTACCTGACTCACGGCCGCGATGTAGCAGGTCTGATTGATGCATTGGATCTCAAAGATATTGTCCTGATTGGCTGGAGCACGGGCAACCTTGACACATGGAGCTACGTGCAGCAGTTCGGCAAAGACAAGCTGCGCGGCGTTGTGACTATCGATATGTCTCCGCTCCCGCTCTCCCCTGACCCGAAGTGGTGGACTGAGGGCACGATTGAAGAGCTGTCTCAGGTCGCCACGCAGGTGCTGACCTCTTCTCAGGGATGCCGTGAGTTCTTTAGCGAGTATGCGACTGGCGTCATGATCCAGCATAAGATGGAGCCTGATGAGCTGGAGTATCTGCTGGATATTTCCGGCCGCACACCATACTGGATCTGCCGTCAGCTGTTCTGCGACGCTGTGTTCTCCAACTATCTTGAAATCGCAAAAGATGTCGGTGCAACGATGCCCAGCCTGATGTTCATTGCAGAACACTGGCAGGACATTGCAAAGCCCTTTGTCGAAGCACAGCTTCCCGGCTACGACACCTACGTCATGGGCGGTCACCTGATGTTCTATGAGTACCCCGAAAAGTGGAACCATGTTCTGGAAGACTTTTTGAATAAGCTATAATGTGATTTCAGCCGCCTGTGGTTCATTCCGCAGGCGGATTTTTTTGTGATCTCCGGGTCACGCAATGACCTCAAACATTGGGTGATGCTTTTTCCCCCCTCTGCGGCATCCGCGTCAGGACGATTTGCTGAATGCTTTCTTCATCTTTTCTTTTGCTTCATCCGGCACGTCGATCAGTCCGAACCGATAGAACATTCCGTATATATAGGTCACACCCCGGATATCGCCCAGTGCTTTCGGTCGTTCAACTACTTCTTCTACCTTTTTAATATTGCCCAGAGCCAGCAGCACAAAACTCCACGCCAGGCTTTTACTATTCTCTCTGCGATCGATCCACAGTTCCTTAGTGTATTGCCCATTCCGGCCCTTTCGTATTTCATAGGTAAAAGGTAAACCTGAGTACGTTTTGAAACGCACAGCTGCATAAAGAAGAACCACCTCCCACAGATGCTCTTCTGTCGGCTCGGTTCTCAGTTTTCTTACCGCTCTGTATCTCCGCTGCCGCTCTGCTCCTACGCTGATTTTCTCTTTATCTGCTGTGTTTGGAAAGTACACGCCTTTTTCATAAGGCAGGTACGATGTGACGGAGGCTTTGGATAGGCCAAGGACTGTTGCCGTTGAGAGAATGGAAGTTTTATAGTCCTGCGTTTTTCGATACCTCTCAAACGTGTCCTGTACCTTCTCCGCCACTTCTGATTCATACACACCGGCTGTGATGAGCAGCTTTCTCACTTTGATTGGGTTTAGGTTTAGCACATCGGCGATGGATTGGAGGGAGCAGTCCTCCTCATAGAGCGCCACAGCCGCATCCATCTGATCTTTCAGATTCTTCCCTGCATCGTATTCCGGCTTTAACTTTTTCCGGCCGCCGCCAGGCTTTCTGGCTTTATATGCTCTTTTCTCTCCCATAATTATTCGTGCAGTTCCAGCGGCAGTCCATCCGGGTCATGGAAGAAAGTCATCTTCTTACCAGTATAATCATCCACACGAATCGCCTCACATTCTATACCTAATTCTCTCAACTCTTTCACCGTCTGCTCCACACTGTCTACGCAGAATGCAAGGTGACGCAGCCCACAGGCCTCCGGGCGGTTCACACGCTTCGGCGGGTTTTCCTCAGCGAAAATCTCCAGCTCTGTGTATTCATTGACACGCAGATCCAGTTTCCAGTCCTTACGCTCCGGGCGATAGTTTTCCCTGATAACAGAGAAGCCCAGCTTGTTCACATAAAAATTCTTTGCGGCTTCGTAGCCAGATACGATAATTGCAATATGATGTATTTTAGATAAGTTCATTTTCTCACGCTCCATTTCTTTAAATTTTGTTCTTTTTTCGTTATAAACTATACGGCAGCCTTCAAAAAATACCGTGTGAACTCCTGGAGTTCAGTTTGTCCACACGGCATTTATTTTTTGTCTTGGGTTCTTGTTTATTTCAGCTTTTCCAGAATCTCATCCGCGCTCATACCGCTTGCCAGTAGCTTCTTCAGCACAGCCTCTGCTTCGGTCTTCTTAGCTTCTTCAGCGGCCTTAGCTTCTGCCTTTGCCTTCTTCGCTTCCAGGGATGCCACTTCTTTTTCGGCCTTCTTCAGAGCAGTCTTCTTCTCTTTCAGTGTGTTCTTCTGCTCCTCAATAGCTTTCTGGATGGATGCGATCTCAGCAGTCAGAGAGGCAATAGTTTCCTGCTTCTCTGCGATTTGAGATGCGTAGTCATTGATTGCCTTCGGCTTATTCTTGCTGCCTTTCGTTCTGGACATAGGTGATAACCTCTTTCCTTTTATAGAGATTTAAGTATAGCACTGTGTTGGGGTGAGGGCAATATCCACTACTATGTTAGCTTTGCGAAAACCAATTTTTATACACGGCAACTGTTGACGCATAGGTCGTTTGATTTGTCGCATAAAATTCTTTCTGTTGTGGATCATTTACCAACTTGTAAATTTCCTGCTTATACATTTTCTCAAAACGCTCGACATCAATTTTTTTATCTAAATATTTTGCACATGCATCTTCATAAGCATTTCTATACATTTCTTCCGCTGAGAAATATGCCTGTTGAGTCACTTTACTACTAGGATTTTTTTCTACTTCTGTTGCATAATGTAAAACTTCTTTAGTTGCATCTGAAATGCTATTTCTCACCTGTGTCTCAATGGCTCCTTGTGCAGTTAACGTTTGTGTCTTTGTCATTTCATTATACTTTCCCTGAAGTCTAAAGTATAACACAGCATTAATCGCAGATACCAATAAGGACAGTCCTGCAATAATCGTATCAGACATTTTATTTTCCTCCGTTTGCCTGTGCAATTATTTTTCTCACTTGGCTCATTAAGGTAAGCGTTTCATGGTTGTCAAAATTCTCATTAAAAAAACCATAATCGCCGATTTCATCTTCAATGTATCCTAAGATTATCTCAACTTCAGAACTTGTAATATCTCTTCCATCGACTTGTAAGTGTAAAATCCTATTACACACTTTAACCACAGTTTTCTGTATAGGTAATTTTTTTAATTCCTCTGCACAAGAATGTGCATATTCTTTCATTGTCATTTGCCATTCTCCATTCTATTAAAACTTTTCTGTTAGCATTCAATTGTTTCTTCACATCTCAGCCGATCATAAGATCGTTGCCTACTGCTCACCACGAAGAGGTGTGCAAAGTTTCGAGCAGCGTAGGGAGCTACCGCTCCCAGTATATCACAATTTCATCCAGTTTTACAGACACTTTCTTGCCTTCATCGCCACACAGTACAATAACCCGCCTAGCACTCCGCCGACTGTGTTGTAGAAGATGTCCGATAGCTGGAATGTACCCAAGCGAAGCAATAATTGTAGCATCTCTATGCTTATCGAAAAGATAAATGCTATCTTCCCGCTATACCACAGTATCTTCTTCCAACTGTTTCCTATCTTCTTTCCGAACGTCCACATCACTACTGCTGAAAAAGGCATCATCATAATTACGTTCTCGATGCACTCGGTGGTCAATTGCTGTTCACCATTCACTGTCTCCCAGATGCCCCAGCCACCCATGACATCGGATAAAGGATTCATCCACAGCTGACGGTTTAACAGGGTTCGGAACAGAATAAGTGAAGTCACAAAGGCCAGGAAGAACGGTTTCCGAAAGAACACACTCTCCTTGAACTTCTGATACCAGGTCACTATGGCATTCTTCCAGCCTTTGCCTGCATATATTGGCTCATAAGCATAAAGATAGAAAAACATGGCCAAAAAGGAAAGAAGAAGCGAAAAGCCAAACGGCTCATATAGCGCAGTCAGGATGTCTGTGAGAATCTTTCCGAGTAAATCAATCGTTTCTTTCATCGTTGTTTACAGATCACTGAACAAGTCAGCCTTATACACGCCGTTCTCCAGCATCTTCTTGAAGCTGTCCTTTACTGCTGCGACATCTTCATGGTAGGTCATGCCGTACCAGGTATCGTTGGTTTTCAGAACCTTCACAGACATCTTGCCCTGCTCCAGCAGCTCACCGATGAAGATTGGGATCAGATACTCAGCTTTCTGCGGATTGCCGGGGACTTCTTTCTCAAAGAACTCTTTGAAGCCTTCCTCCAGTACATCCAGGAACTCCGGAGTCAATCCCCACATGTTCATGGAAACCAGAGAATTTACATCCACAACCACGTCGTCTGCTTCTGCTCCAGTTGCGGTCTTTACAATGTTCTTGGTTTCCACAACCTCAGTCAAATTGTTCTGATCATCCATCTTGCAGATACCACGAGTCACACCACCATTATCAGACAGCGTGTTCTTCAGCACAAAGCCAGCCATGCAAGACTTTCCGCCATTCACCAAATACTCATGGACGGCCTTAAAGCCTTCCTTGCCATAGTAATCATCAGCATTGATTACTATGAATGGAGTATCAATCACTTCCTTTGCTGCAAGCACAGCCTGACCGGTTCCCCAAGGTTTTGTACGACCTTCCGGCAGAGTTCCCGGGATATCGTTGATATTCTGGAAAGCGTAGTCCACAGTTACATCATGAGACGCGCAAATAGAGGCAATGCGATCACCGATGACCTCTTTGAACTCCTTCTCGATATCCTTACGGATGATAAATACCACATGATTGAAGCCTGCTTCGATTGCATCATGAATCGAGTAATCCATAATGATATGTCCAGCATCATCCACCGGCTCCAATTGTTTAATTCCCGTTCCGAAGCGGCTACCGATTCCGGCTGCCATGATAAGTAATGTTGTGTTCATAATTTCTTCCTCTTTTCTTGTTTTCACATTTTTACTCTAACTTCAATTAATTTTTGATGATTATTTCTCGATACGACCGATTTTTAATACCGGCAAATTGTCCAGAGTTAGGTTTGAGCACTATATGCTAACAATCACGATAAATTCGCCTTAATTATCAAGCAAATTGCTCTTTGTCTTGGAAACCAAAACGAAACATCCTTTTATAGCACAGAAAAATCTAATTCTTAGTAATTCTATCACTGTACACGTAGCGTAAACAGAAGCAATAGAAAAATAAAAGCATAAAATAAATATCATTACATTGTCAGTCGGAACATTAATGAATATATTTTTGAATACCAAGTCGTTAAAGTAGTTATTATTATGGATTAAATAAACACCAAATGTCGCAGATGAAAGTATTCTAAGTTCCTTTTCCTTGAGCAAAAAATTTTTAAAATCAATTTTCAGAAACAACATAAAAAAAACAACTGCCATAAAAATGATATTCGGTGCATTATAAGAGTACAATCGTCCCCATATATTTATCCCATATTTCTGCATCAGCAGTTTTAGCACAGATGTAATCAATACATCACTAATCAAAAGGAGCTGTAACGTCTGTCTACTAAATCTTTCTTCCATTCTATATTTCTTGATTCCAGCACCAAGTATATATACTATCGCAAGCCACCATACTGAAAAGCCTCGATTCAAGAAAAAAATATCATCCTTTATAAAAAAAGCATAAAGCGAAAACAACAAAACAACATTAAATATAGCCTTTTTAAATACCTGTTCAGAACAAGATGTAACAATTGCATTGAGAGTAGGCATCAAAAAGAATAGCCCCACATAAGCCGTAAAATACCAATATTGGTTTGTTGATATCGGAAAGAAGCTTTTGCACACAGATAGTAATGTAACTTTTTGGGGGAATACAATATTGAACAGCACTGCAAAGAAAGCGGAATAAAAGCAAACTTCAACCCACAAGCCTGCTAATTTATTCCAACGCTTTTTACCATCTGTTAATAGGTAGCCCGAAATCAAGGCAAAACAATTAACAGCACAAATCGAAATTGTATGATTAAGTGACACAAATAGAGAAAGAAACAGATTGGCTTCGCTCAATTTTATAAAACCACCGTAATCCATGCAATGTAATGCAACTACCAGCAACATTGCAACAATTCTAATCATATCTATATTAGAATTACGATTATTCCCCCCTTCCATTATAATTTTCCCTCCTTAAACATCTCATAATATGTTTGTGAATAATCTTTTGGAATAAGGTATTTATTTGATAACTTATGGATTGGAGTTATTTTTTTCAGTGTTTCCCAATAGCCCTTTTCATATTTTTTAAAGAAGACTTTTCCAAGCATGTGCGAAATTGCATCTGGCATAAACACTATGCCTTCAAACAAATCTTTATAGTACGGAATTACCAGTGTTGTAAATAAGTGCCATTGGAAATAGTCTCTTACTTTATTTTCTTTTTTCCAATAGTAATAATTAATGTCCCTCAAAGTTTTAAGAATCGGATAATCTCTTTTGGAATATATAAAATAATTATTATAAACTCTAGTTATATCCTCAGAATCATCAATAGCATACATGAAAATATCTTTTTCATAGACCCAATCAGGAATTGGCCCAGATAGAAAAATGGTGCTATCCATCCAAAGACCGCCGTAGCGAATCAGCAACTCCATCCTAAGAAAATCCGACATTTTCGTATCAGTAATTAATCCCCTCTTCCATTTTTTTAAAATATGTTCCGGGAAGTCAACATACTGATCCATGTTTTCCTTTGTGATGACAATTATCTCTTTATCCGGCATATTCCGTTTAACCGACGCATAACATCTTTTAACTAATTCCGGAGCATTTTCCATTCCTTGAAACCAGCAGATCCAAATATATTTATCTCCACTAGCGTCACATTCTTCCGCTTTTTTATATAAGAATTCACCTATCTTACGACTATAGTTCTTATCTAAATATTGATAGACCTTATTTTTTATTTCAAGCCCTGCAATGTTTCTGTTAGAATACCCGAGTAAATTAAGAATTTCCGTAACTATCCTATATTTCAGATTTCCTTCCTGTAGAGCTCTCTTTATTTTTTGACTGTCCACACCTACACCTCCTACAATAATAACTAAAGTTTAAGGCGCGGCCGCCAGCCGCGTCTTTTTCCATCTCAAAGCCGAAGCTGTTAGAATAAGAGGGTAATGGCCTGACCCCTTTCACCTTGGGCTATCACGCCCGTAAATGAGTCCGTCAGCCGCCTTTCTTATTCGCAGCATTCGATTTACGCAGGTAGAGCCACCGTGTTGTGCGCTCGTGTCACCCAGGAGATTGAACAGGCAATGAGTAAACGGCGGAACGCCATATCCAATCACACAGGAAGAGCAAAATGAACGCAGTAGGAATTGATGTTTCCAAAGGAAAGAGCATGGTGGCAGCCCTGCGGCTAATGGGTGAAGTGGCATTACTGCCACAGGAATTTCTTCATACCGCACTCGGCTTAGACCAGATGGCACATGTCATCCTCGCACTAGGCGAAGATACCCGTGTTGTCATGGAGGCAACCGGACACTACCACGAACCGGTTGCAGCGGCGCTGAGTGCATATGGTATTTACGTCTGTGTTTTAAATCCGCTGTACATCAAGCAGAGCGGTGCCGGTTTCATCCGCAAGGTCAAAACTGACAAAGCAGATTCCTCGAAAATCGCCAAGTATGGTCTTGACAACTGGGTCGATCTGCGAGAACATACTGCTATGAATACAATTAGACAACAACTGAAGCTGTGCAGCCGCCAGTACAACATCTACATGAAAACTGTGGTATCACTGCAGAACAATCTTATCTCGCTGACAGATAAAACATTTCCCGGTGTAAATGAGCTGTTTTCCGGTCCGGATCGTGCAGATGGGCACCAGAAATGGATTGATTTTGTCATGACTTTCTGGCATTGCAACTGTGTTTGCCACATCAGCGAGAAAACATTTACCACTCGATATGAGAAATGGTGCAAGCGCAAGGGATATCATTTTAGAGCCGAAAAAGCCGCTGAGATTTACGCCCGAAGCTGTGAGCTGTTTACCACATTGCCGTAAGATGACAACACGAAACTGCTCATTACCACTGCTGCTCAACAGTTGCTGGCAGGTAAAATGACGTTAGCCGCTCTGCATGCAGAGATGACACGTCTTGCGCAGCAGCTGCCAGAGTACAATACTGTGCGTGCCACGTACGGTGTTGGCGAAACGACTGCCGCTCAGCTTATGGCCGAGATTGGTGATGTGCGCCGTTTTCCTCGCCGCAGTTCGATTGTGGCATTTGCAGGTGTTGATCCGGCTGTTGCCCAGTCTGGTAAGCACGAGGTGCAAAGCACCGCTACGACGAAACGCGGCTCCCCACATCTGAGAAAAACACTGTACCAGATCGTCTGCACCTATCTGAGAAAAGCACCAGGAGATGAGCCGGTATATCAATTTCTCG
>OGQL01001434.1_pt1 | contig 17617 bp, 17 predicted proteins | sample 1553211 | NCBI WGS metagenome assembly OGQL01 (sample SAMEA2579942, study PRJEB22360) | human gut metagenome
ATGCAGGATTGGTATGTTCTCATTTGATAAAGGGGGATATTTACGAGGCTATGAGAGTTGGTACAGGATTTGCAACAGAGACGCTGTCTCATTATGGTGGATTTTAAGAGGAAGAGAGTTTTTTGGAGTTCCTGAATTTCAATGATGGTTGGAATAGTATTGGATAATCTGTTACGGTGAAAAGAATTGTTATGAGAAAACAGCATATATTTCTTTTTATAACAACCAACGGATGAATGCGGTATAAATTATTTATGCTGGATGTCGGATTACTGGGGGCATTAAGTGAGTTGCCGGCGACATCTATATTGGAAGAAAATGATATTTTTATGGAATTCAAGGGTAATCTCACAGAGCAATATATGTTGCAGCAGCTGATTTCAGATACGCCGCACACACCGTATTATTATGGAACAGAGAAAGCTACGTTTTTCGGCTCTAAAGTATATGGATCAGGAATGGATGGTAAATATACCATTGTATGCGGTATGTAATTTATAAATATCAGTTTGTATAAGGGAATCGTGAAAATGGATATTAGATATAAAAGACTTACAGAAAAAGAACTGAATACGTTTATTCACATGAGGATAAATCAGCTTAGAGAAGAAGGTGCTAAAGAAAAGATAGATTTGGTTCCTGCATTGAAGGAATATTATACTCGACATATGGCGGATGGAACATTTGTATCTTGGCTTGCCCTTGATGAGGAAAATATTATTGGAACAAGCGGGATGTCATTTGTGGAGAAGCCGCCTTATTTTGGATGCCCAAGCGGAAAGATAGGATTGTTGTCCAGTATGTTTACTGATCCGGAATATAGAAGAAGGGGTATTGCAAAGGAACTGCTATCCCGCGTTATAGATGACGCCAGGGAATATGGCTGTGGAACAATACAGATTACAGCGTCTGATATGGGAGTTAAATTATATACGGATTTTGGATTTGTACATAATGGTAACTTTATGCAATATAAACTTTAACGGCTATAGTATTTCTGATTGAAAAGGGCAGAAAACAGAGGGATTATTTGATAAATTAAAAAGAGAAAAAAACAATTTGACGATTGGTGCGATCATAGGCAAAGAGTATGAGCAGCAGTATTTTGATGACTATTCCTATTTTGGTGATTTTATCAGTGGAAAATTAACGGAACAACCTATTTTTTCAGAAGTCGAGAAACAAGAAATTAATTTAATAATGGCTTACATAAAAGAATGTGGAACATACGCCCAAAAATTCTACAGCGAAAAAAAATCAGAGAACAATGTGGATATGGAGAAGATTGCATATGTGAATGATAATTTGTACGATAGAATCTGCGATAAAATAGGACGCCTACATAAAGAAAATGGGGAGCCGATGCCATACGAGAAAAATGACGATATTGTGAGATGATTTCAAAAAGAGTGTTGGAGAAAAAGCTTTTATGAAAAGCTTGGCTTTGAGGCAAATACGGAGGTAATGTTATTATGATCTTGTGCTTTTCCGGAACTGGTAATAGTCGTTATATAGCAAAGAAAATTGCAGATGAATTGCAGGACGAGATTGTAGATATGAATGCAAAAATCAAGGCAACAGATTATTCGCCAATGAAAACAGGCAGAAATATAATCGTAGTGGTTCCAACTTATGCGTGGCGTATTCCACAAATTGTATCGGAGTGGCTTTGTAAAACGGAGCTGCTTTTTGCAGAACGCATTTGGTTCGTGATGGACTGTGGAGGCGAGATTGGGAATGCAGCGAAATATAATCGGCGCCTTGCGGAGCAAAAACATTTATGGTATATGGGTACAGCTCAGGTTATTATGCCGGAAAATTATATTGCTATGTTTGGTGCACCGAAAGCAGAAGAAGCAAGAAAGATTGTTAGAAATGCGGAACCTGCTATTATGGATATAATTGCGCACATTAAGGCAGAGCAGACGTTCGCTGTACCAAGAAACAATCTTTATGACCGGTTAATGAGTGGTCCGGTAAATCCGATTTTTTATCATTTCTTTGTGAAATCTGATGCATTTCGTACGGATGCTACCTGTGTCGGTTGTGGTCAATGTGTTAAGAACTGTCCATTGAACAACATTACGCTTAAGGACAGAAAGCCTGTATGGGGAAAGCAATGCACTCATTGTATGGCTTGTATTTGTTATTGCCCTACAGAAGCTATTGAGTATGGGAAAAAGAGTGTTGGAAAGCCGCGTTACCATTTTGAAAAAATATTCTAAGAGTAATATTGATTGTAATCACGGTTATTGCATTATTCGTGATAATATCATTGGTTCGCCATAAAGTATGTAGTTCAAGAGAAAAGGACTTATTGACTCCGTTAGGGGAATTGGTAGAAGTCAACGGTCACAAGATGAGCGTATATACAGAGGGGGATGGTGATAAAACGCTTGTGTTCATGTCCGGAAGTGGAACCTGCTCGCCAATATTGGATTTTAAGTCTTTGTATTCTCTGCTTAGCAATGATTATAAAATCGTTGTAGTGGAAAAATTCGGTTATGGCTTTAGTGATGTTGTAGACGAAAACAGGGATATCGATACGATGTTAAGCGAAACAAGGATGGCACTTGATAAAGCCGGAATAAAAGGCCCATATGTGCTTTGCCCCCATTCAATGTCCGGACTTGAGGCTTTATACTGGGCACAGAAGTATCCGGAAGAAGTTGAGGCTATTGTTGTTTTGGATATGGCAGTACCAGACTATTATGATGAAATGAACATTAATATTCCTATTATGAAATTAGGGCAGTATGGTGCGGCACTTGGAATCACCAGATGGATACCGAGCCTTGCCGAGAGCGATGCAATCAAAGCCGGAACATTGTCTGAAAAGGAAAAAGAGATTTACAGAGCAGTATTTTATCAAAAAACTGCAACTGTAACGATGATCGATGAAGTAAAAGCTGTAAAACAGAATGCAAATATTGTAAAAGAAAACGGAATTCCGCAGGTGCCGATGTTATTGTTTATTTCTGACGGCTCTGGTGGAACCGGTTTTACAAAAGAAAAGTGGAGAAGTATTCCCGAAAATTATATTTCAGGTTGTGACAACGCACGTTATATTGAATTAGATTGTCCGCATTATGTTCACGACTACAAATATGATGAGATAAGTAATGAGATCAGGAAGTTTATTCAGTGAATGGAACAGGTGGTACATATGACTGTGTTGCTTTAATGGCATATTATGTCATTTGCAAATCAGTGACAAATCTTTACGAGATAGAAGAAATAAATGAGACCTTATGGAGGATAGAAAATGGTAAAACCTATTATAAAAGATATTCTTTTTCTGGGACAGAAATCCGTTCCGGCAACACCGCTTGATATGAATGTGGTAAATGATCTTCGTGATACATTAGCTGCAAATCGTGAGCGTTGTGTCGGAATGGCAGCAAATATGATCGGGTACAAGAAAAATATGATCATTGTAAGTGCCGGACCTGTAGATATGATTATGATCAATCCGGTGATCTGTTCAAAGAGTGGACGTTACGAAACAGAAGAAGGTTGTCTGTCATTAGAGGGAAAACGAAAAACAACGCGGTATAAGAAGATAGAGGTAGAGTTTCAGGATGCTGGTTTTGTAAAAAGAAAGATGGCATTTGAGGGATTTGTGGCACAGATTATTCAGCATGAGGTGGATCACTGTAATGGGGTAGTGATATAAGAAAAGATAGTGATGTATATCGCTATAAATAGAGTTAAGTTAAGAATGCTTATTAAGGACGTAAGAGAAAAATTTGCGTCCTTTTTGTCGCCTGCAATGCGACGTATCTTCATTATTTTTTACTATAATTATGACAATATATTAAATAATATATAGGAGCTTTTTAAACGTATAATAAGTACATAATTTGATGAGGAGTGTTAAGCGTGGCAGGTAAAGATGGATCAGAAAAAATTGAATATATGTTTGTTGACATTGAATGGTATCAGACACCTGGAACAAAAGGGATAGAGAATAGAGATCTTATTCAGATAGGTGTAATTGCAACAGATGAAATAATGGATATTAAGAAATCATTTTCCATGGTAATGCGATCTGATTCCGAGAAAAAATATAATCCAGATACATTAATATCATCACATTCCATATTAAACTCTGGCATACAGGATAATGGTGAAGAAGCAGTTTTGCAGAAAATTAAGATGATGTTCCCGGATTATAAGTACATAGTAGTGTGGACAAATGATGCATATGAACTATTTAAAAGAGATATGGATAAATATGGATTAGTCATGCCTAAACATAGAACCATAGTATTTCAACAAATTTTAATGCGTATTGCAAGTAATGGAGTAGCTCCAATTGGTTTTGAACATGCATTAATACAAACAGGTATAGAATATCAAAAAAGTAATCTGCATAATTCTAAGTATGATGTAAATTATATGTATCAGTTATTTTGCAAATGTTATAATGAATATACAAGATGGACGAATGGTGAAATCTGTTATTTGAATAAAAATACTCATATAATACATACAAATAGTTGCCGATATATAAACAGAAAGAAATCATCGGATGTTAAAACAACAAAAAATGTGATTTTCCAAGGCAACAGAGTGTGTAAAATATGTGGTTGTGATGATACTTGGAATAGGTTGCAATGGGGTATAAGCTCTGGGACAAATCAGAATAATCGTGTGGCATATTTAAGAAAGTTACCTCTTACAGATGAAAATATTAGTAAGATATGTAATAAATTCCGTTTGGATTATAATGTTGCAACGGATGTTGTATTCATTCGTACGCGATTTAGTAGATGGATCATACATATAGAGAATGATATTGTGACTGAGCTTCAACATGAAAATTACAATCCAAGGAGAAATGAGGCATTTAAAGTACACAAAAAATGTCTTGAGGGTTATCATAAGCAGAAATTGCCTTCAAAATATTTTTATGATGTGGTAAGTTATATTAAATATCATGATGATGGTATGTTGCAGAAGCTTGGAAATAAAAGAAGTCGTATTGAAATATTGTTCGATAAGATAAGTGAACAAGAAACAGAAAATATGGCGTAAACAAAGGAGAAAAAATGCGAAATCAGAAGTTGTATGAATCAGTAGGAAAATATATAGATAAGTACTACATAGACAAGCCGGATGATATTAAACTGGATAAAGAAATGAAGTCTATATTTGATAGAATCTCGGAATTTAGAAAGAAAAAAGCAACAAAAAAATGTGATATTGAAAAAAAAGCAGATATTGAGATAGATGAAAGTGCAGCAGAATCGTTTGATGTTGAAAGTATGCAGAAAACGAAAGCAACGAATTCTATGTCTTCGACACTGGCAACAAACCGTAATATAGAAAGTCTTATGGGACAGATGGATGAGACATTTTCTCAGAGATTGTTGCGCCTGATTGATGAGAGAGAGATGACAGATTCCGAAGCATATAATAAAGCATATGTGGATCGGAGACATTTCTCAAAAATCAGAAAAGACGTGAATTATACTCCAAATAAGAAGACTGTGCTTGCATTTGCAATAGCATTAGAATTATCTATTGATGAAGCAAAGGATCTTCTTAATTCAGCAGGATTTGCTTTTTCAAGAAGTTCAAAGACTGATATTATCGTAGCTTATTTTTTACAGAATAAGATATATGATATGTTTGAAATTAATGAGATATTGGATGCTTATGGACAGCCAATTTTCGAGTAGGAGAAATTGTCGCCTATCATGCGACCAGCTCTGTTAGTTTCGTAGATATAATGTGATTACAATAAACCGAAGGAGGTAAATCACATGAATGCGGAATTAACAGAGCTGGTTTTTATTTTGGACAGAAGTGGTTCAATGGGTGGACTGGAGAGCGACACAATCGGTGGATTTAACGGGATGATAGAGAGGCAGAAAAAAGAAGGAGAAAAAGTTAATGTGACAACAATCCTGTTTGATGATGAGGTGGAAATTATTCATGATCGTTTCCCGATTGATGCCGTTCAGCCGTTGACGGATAAAGAGTATTATGTCCGGGGATGCACAGCATTGCTTGATGCAGTAGGACAGGCAATTAACAAAATTGACAATGTGCAGAAACATTTGCCGGAGGAACATCGCGCCGAAAAAGTATTGTTTGTAATCACTACAGATGGATTAGAAAATTCCAGTACAGAGTTTGATTACAATGACATTAAGCGAATGATTGAAGCAAAGAAAGAATGTGGCTGGGAGTTCTTATTCCTTGGAGCAAATATTGATGCAGGCAAAGAAGCTGAAAAAATTGGTATTGAAAGAAACAGGTCAGTAACATATGAGAATGATCATGATGGAGTAGCGCTAAATTACGAAGCTGTTGGCAGAGCAGTGAGAGGCGTTACAAAAAGCAGAACCTGCAGTATAGAACTTGATGATGCCTGGGCAGATGATATTGCAGAATATTATAAGAAGGCAGGAAAAAGGTAGGTAATATTTATGGTAGATGCAAGAGAAATGAAAAAGATACTTCGTAATAATGGATATGAATATCAAAGATGCAAAGGCTCACATTTTATGTATTCAAACGGTATTTATACGGTTGCAGTTAATAAAGACCTAAATGCAATGGTGGCAAAAAGAATTATTAAGCAATACCACCTGCAGATAGCAGGTGTGTAAGAAGGGAGAACAATTTTATGGCAATGATTGTATGTCCACATTGTGGAGAACAGGTATCAGAAAAAGCAAAGAAGTGTGTGCATTGCGGTGCAATATTGATACCAGAAGAGAAGAAGTATTGCACAGAATGCGGTGCTGAACTTGAAGAGGGGATGACAGAGTGTCCGAATTGTGGCTGCCCGGTCGATGATACACTAGGGCAGGAGCCAGATGAAAAGCCACAAAAGGTAGAGGTCACAGGGGTAAAGGTGACTAAGAAGATAAAGGTTATTATTGGAATTGTGGTTGCGTTATTGGTGGTCGGAGGAGCAACAGTATTTGTGGTGACACAATATCAAAAGAAAAAGGCAGCAGAGGAATATGCACAACGGGTGGAAGAGTATTCTGATAATATGAAATTAGCTACTGTCACAATGTTGACAGGTGCAAGTGATGCTGAGTCAAGTGCAAATCTGATTAAGCAGGTATGGTATAATTCTATTTATGAAGAACGAGATGATAAAACAGATAAATATACAAGACCTGACGGATATTTTGTATCTGATTTTAACGATGCGTTAGGTAATCTGTATGCAGATTCGAGTTTCAGCAGTAAGATAAGCAGTATTGAAGATAATCAGGAAACAGTTAATGCATTGATGAAAAAATTGAAGAATCCACCAGATGAATACAAGGATGCATACGATGCCGTATCAGATTTATATGATGCGTATATAGCACTCACCAACTGTGCAACAGATCCTTCGGGCAGCTTGCAGACATATTCAAGTACTTTCAATGATGCTGATACAAATACGTTAAATGCATATAAGGCAATGGAACTGTATCTGGACGATTGATAAAGTGTGTAGGTACTTAGAAAATATTTTAATTGGAGAATGAGATATGAGTGAAAAATTGTTGTATGAAATAGAAATGGCTTTCTTAAAGCAGATTTATGAACATAAAGGAGCAATAGGAGTTAATGAACTGCTTCATGTATTTCAATCAAGTTATGGTTTAAAAGAGGACATGTTTAATAGAATTCTAGGAGTGGTAATGCAAAAAGAATATTGTATTATTGAAAAAATAAGAAAATTAGATAATACAGAGGAAGAAGTTATATTTGTTACCTATAAAGGATTGGGAAAATTTTTAGAGAAGAAAAAATTTTCAGTAAAAAATTTGTTGAAGAATAAGATCGCGTATGAGCTTAAATGTGAAGGCTATAAAACATATTCAGATTGGCTTGATGCAAACAGAAATCAATTAGCTTTAGAGGCAGAAATTACAAGAATGTTTGCCCGTGTATTAGCAGATATGAGGATTATTTTAATGAATAAGGATAAAGATAATGAAATCAAAGAAACGCTACAAGAGGCAATAGCAAGAATGAATGTACGAGCAAAAAAATATCCTGAGCTTAATAATTCGGTAGCGTATACAATTGTGTTGGCAATATATGACAAACTGTTGAGCTTGATTGGAACAGATCAGTTGTTCTATGAAGCAGAAATGACTGGAAAACTGATAGAATCTTATATGCCTGAAAGGCATGCCATGGCAATTGATTTTATTTAGTTAGTGACATAATTATGAGGCAGAGCGCATAATCAGTACTCTGCCTTTTAACTATCAATTTAGTTACTATACGACGCCGATATATACTTAAAAGCGTTCCGGTTTTGCTATTTTTTGGAGTCAAAAAACTGGAATTAAAAATTTCACTTTACGGCAAGGTTGTGAATATCTTTCTCATTAAAACTAATGACCTTTAAATGAATGTAATTAAAGCTCGCAAGAAAATGCGATTATTTTGATTGCAAGAATAAGCGTTTTGCACTATAATTTAAAAAGCGAGTTTTTACTCAATTGTGACAAATATAACATGTCTATAGAAGAAGCCACGAGGTGTGAGAATGAGAGTAAGTTACAATAAATTATGGAAGTTATTGGTAGACAAAAAGATGAGTAAAGCCGATTTGAGAAAGGCTGTAGATATTGCTCCGAATACTCTTACAAAGATGCGTAAGGATGGAGAAGTGTCTATGAGTGTATTACTCAAGATTGCTACATATCTGGATTGCGATATTAGCGATATCTGTGAGTTTGTGAAAGAAGAAGAATAAACCTTGTTGGAGAGTGCAAAATGGCAGAGTTAGTATATAGTGCAGGACTTACATCAAAATTGTTTTGGCTACAGGAGTCCAGAAAGACCGCAGGATACATCCTGGATGGATATAGTAAGGCGGATATCCGCAAGATAGCTTGGGAAGAGAATATCTATCAAGTAAAAGCAGAATATCGTGCATATGAGGTATTGAATGGTACTTATCGTAGAGTATCTGCTTTACCGGAAGCAGTGCTTCGGGCTTTTACAACTTGTGATGTGGAGACAGCAAAGATTTTAAACTTAATTGCAATTCTTATGGATAGCCGACTATTTTTTGAATTTCTTCATGAAGTGTATGATGAAAAGCTCAGACTTGGAGAAAAGGAAATCACAGACAGAGATTTGAATGTATTCTTTTCGGATAAAGCGTTGCAGAGTGATGTGGTAGCTGGATGGACGGATACAGCAGTACGGAAACTGAAACAGTGCTTTACTAGAATGATGTTTGAGGCGGGATTACTTGAAAGTAGTGCAAAACCAAGAACAATCAAGCCAATTCACATTGACTATCGTACAGAGGAATTGCTGACTGCAAATGGACTGGGAGAATACTTGAAAGCTGTGAAAGGAGTCTGAGAATGGCAAAGTTAAGTTTGGATGATAGACTGAATCAGATAGAAGATAAAATATCAGAGAAGTCGTTTAGAGAGAATAAAGGACTTGGAAATGAAGTCGGATATTATATATTCGATTATGATCCAAGAGAAGAGCTGTATGTGAGAAATCATATAGCATACCTTAAGGATAGAATAAACAACGGAAACAAAGATTTCAGAATAGTTGAGTTTGACCTGTTTCATCTGATGGTTGAGATATTGCAGGAGGAAGGCTATCTGGAAGCATTCTTTGATTTGGAAAAAGAGAATGGATTTTTTGAAATGGCAGACAGTCTTGTAGAAACATTGGGACTGGATGAGACAAATGAGCTGAATCTAATCATATCAAGAATATTGCAGGAAGATTTGACAGACAGTGTGGTATTTCTTACCGGAGTAGGCAAGTGCCATCCGATAATTGCAAGTCACAACATCTTAAATAACCTGCATCAGGTGCTTGATAGTGTGCCGGTAGTGCTTTTCTATCCGGGAGAGTATAGCGGACAGGATTTGAAATTATTTGGAACGATGGATTCACACAACTATTATAGGGCATTCCGTCTGGTGTAGAGGAGGAAATACAATGCAGATTAAAAATATGTTTGAAAAGCAGATTGACCGTGACATCAAGGGTGTTATTAAAGTAGGTCAGTCGGATGAAGAAAATGTATATCAGGAATTAGATGAATATGTAGTGACCAAGGAACTTCTGAAGCATTTCAGAGATTTCTTCAACAATTATGAAAAGGGTGTAGACGGATATACAGATAAGATGGGTGTCTGGATTTCCGGATTCTTTGGAAGTGGTAAGTCTCACTTCTTAAAAATACTGTCTTATTTATTAAAAAACAGCACAGTAGAAGGTAAAAGAGCCATTGAGTATTTTACAGATGGTAAGAAGATAGAAGATCCGATGCTTATTGCAGAGATGACAAAGGCTGGAACAATTGAGTCAGATGTCATGCTTTTTAATATTGATTCAAAAGGCTCAGCGAAGGTAGGCTCCGGCAAGGAGGCTATCGTTGAAGTGTTTATGAAGGTGTTCAATGAGATGCAGGGATATTGTGGTTCAATACCTTATCTCGCAGAATTTGAGCGCCAGTTGGATAACGAGGGCAGATTTGAAGAGTTCAAAGAGAGGTTCGAGGCGAATGCAGGAGCACCTTGGGATAAAAAGAGACAGGCATTTGCAGTTATTCAGGATAAAGTAGTAAAGACATTAGTCGAGATGGATTTCATGAGTGAGGAAGCAGCCCGCAACTGGTGCAAGAATGCAAAGGGTAACTATGACCTCAGTATCGAGAAGTTCGTATCACTTGTGCAGGAATACTGTGCGAAGAAAGGACCGAATCATCATGTTGTCTTCTTAGTTGATGAGATCGGTCAGTATATTGCAGATGATACACAGCTTATGCTCAACCTCCAAACAATCGTGGAAGACCTTGGAACAGCCTGCAAAGGTAAGGCATGGGTTATCGTAACGAGCCAGGAGGATATTGACTCTATTACAAAGACAAAGGGAAATGACTTCTCTAAGATTCAGGGACGTTTTGATACGAGACTTTCTCTTTCGGCATCCAATGTTGACGAAGTAATCCGTAAGCGTGTGCTTGCAAAGAATGAGACAGCAACACAGACGCTTAGACTTCTCTATGAGCAGAAAGAATCAATTATCAAGAATCTCATTACATTTACAGCGGATACAGCGGACAAGAAGCTGTATGCAGATAAGGCAGATTTTGCAGACTGCTATCCGTTCATACCATATCAGTTTAATCTTTTGGGACAGGTACTTACTGCCGTCAGAACACATGGCGCAAGTGGAAAGCATCTGTCTGATCAGTCACGTTCTATGCTCGCACTGTTTCAGGAGTCAGCAATCAGATTAATGGATAAAGAAGATGGTGTGTTGGTTCCGTTTAACTTCTTCTATGATCCATTACATAAGTTTATTGACCACCAGCACAGTCAGGTGATCTCAGATGCAGAAAATAACAGTAAGCTGGATGAGTTCGATGTAGAGCTTTTGAAGGTTCTTTTTATGATTAAATATGTCAAGGAAATCAAGGCAAATGTAGATAATCTTACTACACTTATGATTTCCAATATTGATGATGACAGGATTGAAGTCCGTTCTAAGATTGAAGAATCATTAAAGAAGCTGATTAAAGAGACACTTGTACAGAAGAATGGTGAAATATACATCTTCCTGACAAATGAGGAGCAGGAAATCAATAATGCCATCAACAATGAGTCAGTAGAGATGGGAGAAATCATCGGAGAGGCTTCTACAGTTATTTTTGAGGAAATCTATACAGAGAAAAAATATCGTTACAGCAGTCGTTACTTATTCCCATTCAACCAGAAGGTGGATGACCGATTCTTCAAGGGCAATCAGTCTAACGATATCGGAGTGACAGTTATTACACCTTATGGCGGAGATTATGCAGACTCTGCACTTCGTCTGCTTTCAGCACAGGAAAGCAGTGTGATTGTGAAGCTGCCAAATGACAGTACATTCCTTGATGAGATTACAGAATCCATCAAGATATATAAATTCCTTAATAAAAATGCGTCCGGAGCCAGAGGCAGCTTTGACAGCATCCGCAGGGCAAAAGAGGATGAGCGTATTGAGAAGAAGGATAGAATCAGAATCTTTATTGAGGATGCATTAAAGAATGCGGACATTTATGTAAATGGCGATAAGGCAACTATTTCGGCTAAGGAGCCGGCAACAAGAATTAATGAAGCCCTCGGTAAGCTTGTAGCCATGAAATACAATAAGATCACCTACATGGAGACAGCACCGGAGCTTTCAGATATCAGTGCCATCTTTAAGCATAGTGATGGTCAGATGAGCTTCCTGGGCACAAGTGATACCACACCGAATAAGCTCGCATTAGAGGAAGTGGTACAGGTAATAGGATTAAATAATGCCAGACATGTGAAGACATCCCTTAAGTCATTACAGGATAAGTTTGGTGCAGCACCTTATGGATTTGATCCAAAGGATGTGCAGTGGCTTGTTGCAATGCTGTTCAAGCTGGGAAGAGTGTCTCTTACTCTTAACAGCCAGAGCCTGTCATTGCTTTCAACGAATTCGGATGAACTGGTCAGATATATTACAAAGCGTGAATATGTAGAGAAACTCCTGATAGACATCAGAGAAAGAGCAACGGATGGACAGATTCGCTCTGCAAAAGAAGTTATGAAGGATTACTTCGGATTTACTGTATCCAGTGATGATGATGACAAAATTATGAGCAGCTTCAAGAGCAGAGCAAAGGATAAAGTCGAAGTATACGATGACATCCTTGTAGAGTACAGAATCAATCCGAAATATCCTTGTAAGCGACTGATGGAAGAGGCAAGAAAGAGACTTGCAGAACTCCTTGATATCAATGAGCCTACAGAGTTCTTCAAGACAGTAGATAAGAAGAGAGATGACCTGCTTGATGATGCAGAAGATACTGCACCTGTATTTGATTTCTTTAAGGGAGATCAGAAAAAGATTTTTGAAGAGGCAGTAAAGAATCTTGCATATTTTGGAAACAGCAAGACTTATGTAAGTGACCAGGAGCTGTTAAAGGTAGTCGAAGAGATAGAGACTATCGTAAAGGACAGCAAGCCTTTCAGTAAGATCCAGAGATTACCGGAATTAAATAAGAGATTTGAAGAGCTTCATATGGGATTGCTTGAAAAGGAAGCAGCTATCATGGATCCATTAGTACATGACGACTTCCTTAAAGTGAAAGAAGTATTGGATACTAAGCCATTTGCGGAAGTGCTCCGTCCTCGTATCAATCAGAGATTTGATGAAATATGGGAGAAACTCAGAACGTCCAGTGATATTGCTGCAATTAAGAACATTAAGCTGGAAAGTGACACTTTAAAAATAAAGTGTCTGGATGAGATAGATGAATATGAGAGGGCACATCAGGCTGCACCGGAACCAACTGTTACACCGGTAGTATCCGGTAAAGAACCGATGGAACCTACTCCGATACCAACTAAAATAAAGACAAAGAGACGTAAGAATGTTTCTATCAGCAATGTAGCAGGAGCTAGAACATATTCGATTGAGACAGAGCAGGATATTGATAAGTTCCTTGCAGAGATGAAACAGAAATTGATGAGTGAACTGGAAGAAGACACAATAATTACATTGAGCTGATAAGCTTGATTGGAGGATATAGCACATGAACAAAAATGCAATTAAGAAATTTGCAATAGATGCAAGAAATAAGCTGATAGCATCCGTTACGGATAAAGCTGGTATGCTTGGAATTACACCGGATAATTGCAGTGAAGCAATCACAAAAGGTGCTGATTTTGAGGTGTACAAGACAGCAGCAGGAACAGAGGTAACACTTAACAAAAAACAGTGTGAGCAGAGAAGAAAACTGGTAGACCAGATTCATGCAAGAGGCTTTGAAGCGGTAGTGGAAGAAGTTGCATATACATGGTTTAACAGAATCTGTGCTATCCGTTTTATGGAAGTGAACGACTATATGTATCCTGTAAGAGTTCGTGTACTTTCTTCTGAAAAAGAGGGGAAGAATGAGCCTGATGTGGTAACTATGGCACCGGATATTGACTGGAATTTCACTGATAAAGAGAGAGAAGAAATCATTGATGCCAAGATGAATAACAGGCTTGATGATTTATTCAGAATGCTATTTATCAAACAGTGCAACCTGCTTCATGAAGTGTTACCGGGACTTTTTGAAGAGACTGAAGACTATACAGAAATGCTTCTGAACATCTCATTCACAAATGAAGATGATGTAATTCGTATGCTTGTAGATGGTATCGATGAAAAAGATTTTAACATCACAACTATTGATGAGGATGGTAAGGCAGCAGGACAGGTAGAAATCATAGGCTGGTTATATCAGTATTACAATACAGAGCCTAAAAATAAAGCATTTGCAAAGAAATCCAAGATTACAAAAGAAGAAGTGCCGGCAGTCACCCAGCTTTTTACTCCGGACTGGATTGTACGATATATGGTAGAAAACAGCCTTGGCAGAATGTGGGTAGAAGGACATCCTGATGATGAATTGAAGAGCAAATGGAAATACTATCTGGATGAGGCAGAGCAGGAAGAGTCTGTGCAGCAGGAACTTGATAAGATAAAGGCAGAGTATGCGACACTAAAACCGGAGGATATAAAACTTATAGATCCATGTATGGGTTCAGGACATATTCTGGTGTATGCATTTGATGTATTTATGCAAATATATGAAAATGCAGGATGGTCACAGAGAGATGCTGCACAGAGCATTATACAAAACAATATATACGGACTTGACATAGATGACAGAGCTGCACAGTTGAGTTATTTTGCAGTGTTGATGAAAGCAAGACAGTATGATAGAAGAATCCTGACAAGAGGTATAGAACCGAATGTATATGCTGTGCAGGAGAGTAATGGCATCAATCGTGATCAACTTAAATACTTTGGTGCTGGGTTGACAGATGCAGAGAAGAATGCAGCAGTATCGCAGATGGAAGGACTTCTTAAGACATTGAATGATGCTAAGGAATATGGTTCTTTGCTTAATGTGGAAGACTATGATTGGCAACTGTTAGAAAAATTTGTACAGAATATAGATACAGAAAGCCAGATTTCTTTTGAAACATATGGATTGGATGAGACAGCAGAACAGATGAAACGATTGATTAGAATTGGCAAGGTAATGGCACAGAAGTATGAGGTAGTTGCTACTAATCCACCATATGCAGGAACCGGTAACCTAAGTGCAAAAGTGAATAATTTTGTGAAGAAAAATTATCCGGATAGCAAAGCTGATTTATTTGCAGTGTTCATTGAGCGTTGTGGGGAGATGCTTAAGAAGAATGGGTATCAGGCGATGATAACACAGCATTCGTGGATGTTCTTATCAAGTTATGAAAAGTTACGCATGAAGTTACAACAAAAAACAATTATCAATATGGCACATTTAGGTGCAAGAGCTTTTGAAGAAATTGGGGGTGAGGTTGTACAAACTACTAGCTTTGTTTTTTTAAAAAAACATGTGAATGCATATAAAGGGATATATCAAAGGCTGATAGAAGAAAATTCTGAGTACAGAAAAAAAGAGCGTTTTCTGAAAAAAACAAATTGTTTTTATTCTTTTCAGAGTGATTTTTTAAAGATACCAGGAAGACCTGTTGCGTATTGGGTTAGTGATAAGTTAATAGAAAAATTCAAGTACAAATCATTATCAGAATATGCTGATACAAGAAGGGGACTACAAACTGGAAATTCACCGAGATTTGTAAGAAATTGGTATGAAGTATCTATAGATAATATGGATTTATCGTTGAATGATAAATGCAAAGAATCATCAAAAAGATGGTTTTTATTTAATAGTGGTGGATCATTTAGAAAATGGTATGGAAATATAGTTAATATAGTTGACTGGCGGCATGAGGGAGAAGACATTAAGGCAACTGGAAAAGCAATTATTCCATCTGAAGATAAGTATTTTCAAGAGATAGTTAGTTGGAATAAAATATCATCAGGACATATTTCAGTACGTTATCAACCAAGTGGTATTATTCCAGGTGATGCAAGCCCTTTTTTGTATACGATGAATAAAAATGTATTGTTTTATTCAATGGCATTAATGAATAGCAAAATAGCTGGAGAAATGATTCAGGTTTTAAGTCCAACATTGAATTTTGAAGTAGGTAATATAGCAAAAATTCCTATTATTATCAAAGATGAAGATAATGTATTATCATACACTAAAAAATGCATACAAATATCAAAGAATGATTGGGATTCATTTGAAACATCATGGGATTTTAAATGTCATCCATTAATATCTGTTATTTCAAAAAACAGAGCATTGTTTGATGATATCACAGACATTGATTTAGCAGAATGTTACACTTGCTGGGAGAATGAATGCAACGAGCGTTTCAATCAACTCAAAGCAAATGAGGAAGAACTGAATCGCATTTTTATTGATATATATGGTTTACAGGATGAATTAATACCAGAGGTAGAAGATAAAGATGTCACAGTCCGCAAAGCAGAATTACAGCGAGATATCAAGAACTTGATTTCTTATGCTGTTGGCTGTATGTTTGGACGTTATTCATTGGATGAAGAAGGACTTGTTTTAGCAGGACAGCCATTTGAATCACATTTCCTTGAAGCATCAGCTCCGGTATGTGGAACTGGATTTGCGGGAGCACCGGGGGCATCTGTTCCAATAGGTGAATTTTATTACAAGACAGATGATGGTATGAAAAAGTGCACTTATAATCCTGACAAAGATAATATCATTCCTATTTGTGATGAAGAATATTTCTCGGATGATATTGTTTCAAGATTTTGCGAATGGGTGAAAATTGTATATGGTGAGAAATCATTGGAGACAAACCTTGATTTTATTGCAAAAGTACTTGGTAACAAAGGAAACACAAGCAGAGAAGTAATAAGAAATTATTTCTTAAATGATTTCTTCAAGGATCATTGCAATACTTATTCTGTCACTGGTTCTGGTAAGCGTCCTATTTACTGGTTATTTGATAGTGGCAAGCAGAATGGTTTCAAGGCACTTATTTACATGCACCGTTATGATACTGATACAGTCGGCAGAGTAAGAACAGATTATCTTCATAGAGCACAGAAGTATGTAGAAACAGCAATGCAGAGTGCTCAATATACGATTGACAATGCGACATCTGCATCAGAGAAATCAAAAGCTACAAAGGCGGTAACAAAATATACAAAACAGCTTGCAGAGATGAAGATATATGATGAAGCAATTGCTCATGTGGCCAATCAGAGAATCGAGATTGACTTGGATGATGGTGTAAAGGTAAATTACGCGAAATTCCAAGGTGTGGAAGTGGCACAGGAAGGTAAGAAAGCATTAAAAGTTGATCTTTTGGCTAAAATTAAATAGGTGAGGTGATTAAAGTGCTATTAAAATATAACGTATCGAATTTTAAATCTATTGGACATAATATTGAATTCAGTATGTTCCCAACAACACCAGAGATAGATGAACGATATACAAAAGAGATTCAAACAAAAGCTGGAACTTGGAAAATATTGAAACGGAGTGCTTTTTATGGACCAAATGCTTCTGGAAAAAGTAGTTTTATTGAATCTATTCATTTTGCCAGAGATTTTATTGTGGATGGAATTCCATCTGGAAAGGGGACGGGTATTAATCAGTTCAAGGGGAAATTCGAAGATTTGGATCAGCAATCAGTATTTC
>OGQL01001440.1_pt1 | contig 17554 bp, 12 predicted proteins | sample 1553211 | NCBI WGS metagenome assembly OGQL01 (sample SAMEA2579942, study PRJEB22360) | human gut metagenome
CTGGGCGACCCGTGGCTCTTTGAGCGGGTCTTCTCTGCCTCTGCCTTTGCCAGCACAAAATTGAAAGGCAATGAAAAGATGATGCCGGTCGACACCCTGAACCACGAACCCGGCTGGGACAAAGAACCTGTTGAAGTCTTGGAAATCAAGGGCGTCAGAATCGGTGAAGGCCGTCCTAAGATCATTGCTTCCACGACTGCTAAGACGCCCGAAGCTTTCATCGCGTTGGTTAAGGACTACAACAGCCGTCCTGAACTTCAGATGATCGAGCTCCGCCCTGACTACATCGGTGAAATTTCCGGTAAAGAATTTGCCAAGCTCACTAAGCAGGTCTATGAAATCGTCAAGAACAAACCGATTCTCATGACCTTCCGCGACAAGACCGAAGGCGGTGGCAGACACGTTTCCGACGAATACTACAGAGACTTCTATTTTGATGTTCTCGACAACGGCAAAATTGACCTGGTCGACATCGAAATGTTCCGCAACGCCGATATCTGCAAGCAGATCGTGAAAAAAGCCAAAGAAAAAGGCGTCAAAGTTGTGATGAGCGACCACGAATTCGGATGGACTCCCTCTGAAGCTGAAATCATTCGTCGTCTTCTCCTTCAGGAACATTTAGGCTCCGACATTCTGAAGATTGCTGTAATGGCCCACAACACCGGTGACGCACTCAACCTGATGAACGCAACTTGGAAGACACGCAATTACTTCTCCCGCAAACCGATGCTCACAATGGCTATGGGCAAAGATGGCGTCTTAAGCCGCATGACCGGTGAATTCACAGGTTCCGACATCACTTTCTGCATGGTTGGCGGCAAACCTTCCGCTCCGGGCCAGATCCCTAGTGAAGAAGCCGAACAGATCCTGAATTCCATTCACAAGGCCATGTACCCGGCTAAATAATTCTTAAGAGAACCTCCTCTCAAGGAACAAACATGCTGAATAAATTAGTATTTCTCTCCGCATTGAGCGTTGTTGCACTCTCTGGGGCAGCTCAGGCAGCAACGTTCAATCCGGGAACTTACACAGCCGTTTCGAAAGGCAACGGCGGTGAAGTTCCGGTCACGGTGACCTTTACCAAGAATGCGATCGAATCCGTCAAGATCGGTGCAAACAAAGAAACACCGGGAATCGGTTCTATTGCCATCGAAAAACTTCCTAAAGCAATCGTTGATAGCCAAAGTCTGGCTCTGAACGGTGTGAGCGGCGCCTCCATCACAAGTCACGCAATCCTCGCAGCTGTTGCTGCCTGCGTGAAACAAGCCGGCGGCAATGTTGACGAACTTTCCAAAGCCAAAGCACAGAAAGCTGTCGTCAAAAATGAAACTTTGAATGCTGACATCGCAGTCGTCGGCGCCGGTGCTGCTGGTCAGACTGCCACTATCCGTGCAAGCCAGCTCGGCAAGAAAGTCATTCTGATTGAAAAGATGCCTTTTGCTGGGGGCGCTGCAGCGGTTAACGGCGGCACGGTTGTGATTCAGGGTTCTAAGATCCAGAAAGAAGCCGGTGTTAAAGATGACTCTCCTGCCATCATGACCGAGGACTACATCAAAAACGGCCACAATCTGAACGACCGCAGAATGCTTGAGCTTTACGTCAACAACGTCGGCCCCATGGTTGATTGGGCAACGACCGAAGGCGGAATGCAGCTCAATACAAAAGCAGGCTTCACCAATGAAGCTGAACACAGCAAACCTCGCGTCATGCGTTGGGTTGACGGTGCTCAGGGTGCAAGTCGTAACTTCAAAGCTTCTGTTGAAAAATCCGGCGCGAAAGTTCTTTTAGCTACTCCGGCGAAAGAACTCATCGTTGACAATGGCCGCGTGGTCGGTGTCAAAGCGGAAGGCGAAAACGGCATCCACTACATCATTAAGGCTCCTGTGGTTATCTTGACGACAGGTGGTTTCGGTGCCAATAAGTCGATGCTTGCCGGCAGCCTTAAGAACTCTCTCTACTATGGTGTAAAGAGTTCCAACGGCGAAGGCCACCAAATGGCGATGAAGATCGGTGCCAAGACTCAGATGATGGATCTGGGCAAGATCTACCCGAACGGCATGGAAGTCGCTCCCGGAATTGCTAAGTCCACCATTTGGTCTAACAAGGCAGCCTTTGAGGATCACAGCGGCATTATGGTCAACAAAGCCGGTAAGCGCGTCATCAGCGAGCTCGACACGAACCACAACATTAAGAATGAAGAAGTTAAACAAGGCGGCAAGCTCTTCATCCTGATGGATCAGCCCTCTTACGATGCTTTCCTGACCAAACTTTCCATTACCGGCATCAGCAAAGGTGACATGGACAAGTGGCTCGCCCAGGACGGCAAAGGCTATCCGATCGTTGTTAAAGCTGACAGCATTCCTGCCGTCGCTAAGAAAGCCGGTGTTGACGGCGCAGAACTTCTCAAGACAGTTGCTCGTTACAACGGTTTCGTGAAAGCCGGCAAAGACGCAGACTTCAATCGTCCGGCCAAGTTCATGAAAGAAGTCATTGCTGATAAAGGACCTTACTACATCGTTGAACAACAGCCTCGTTTTGCTACAACGATGGGCGGTGTGGTCACTGACATGAACCTCAATGTTTTGAATAAGATGCTGTCAGAAAAAAGCAGATAAAGGGTTTGTTGGCAGCCGGTGAACTCGTCGGCGGCGCTATGGGCGATGACTCCCCTCCCGGAGGCAACATGGCCTGGGCTATGACCAGCGGTAAGTTAGCTGTCGAACGTGCCGTCCAGTCACTGAACAAGTAAGATTAAGTTCTAAGAACCTTGATCCACAATTCCGAAGGGAGACTAAAAAGCCTCCTTTCGGATTTTGCCTATGAATCTCAAGAAACTACTGAGTACTTTTCTATGGGTTCTGATCCTTGTGATCAGCGTCCCTTGCTTAGCTTATGAAGGTTTAACCGTCAAAATCGGATACGCGCAGGGGCTTGAGCTTTACCATCAATCTTCAATATTGAAAGAAACTCTGGAGTATCTCCAGAAAAAGATTCCAAATTATCGGTTTGAGTTATTGCCGATATCCTCCGTAGATACTCAGGAAGACATTAAGAAAGAAAAGATAGATTTTCTAATCGCGCCAAGTAATTTCTTTGTAGAACTCTCAGGAGGCATTCCCTTCACGCACCTAGCAACTCGGATTTTCGACGGTACAAAAGATCCAGCAAAAACCGTCGGAAGTACATTCGTTGTTCGTGCCGAGCGAAATGATATTCAAAGTATCAAAGATTTAAGAGGTAAAAATTGCGCAGCCTCCCTTCCCGATTCCTTGGGGGGCTGGCTTGCCGCTCTCGGGGAAATTAAGGAGCACGGATTCGATCCGGACAACTTCTTTAAAACAAAAAACTTTACACAGTTCCAGGTACCTGATGTACTAAATTCAGTCCTCAGCGGATCTTCCGATGTCGGCATTCTTTCGACATGCATTTTGGAAGAGGCGGAGGTTTTAGGGATGATCGAAAAAGGCAGCCTTCGTGTGATTAACAAAAAGACGGATGACTTATCTCCAATTCATTGTGCGAGATCTACCCAGCTTTACTCCGACATGTCTTTCGTCAGCCTTCAAGGTGTTCCGGAGCCTTTAGTTAGAGAAGTGACTGTTGCCCTTCTTTCTATGCCGGTTTTTGATCATTCACGTTGGTCTGTAGAGAATGATCAGTATTCCATCCGTAAACTTCTCCGGGAGCTCCGGCTCGGACCCTACTCATACCTCAGAGATAACTCATTAACCGGATTGGCAAAACGGTATAAAACCGAAATCATCGCCTTTGTCGGTATCTTGCTTTTTCTTATCTTCAACGAGTTTAATCTACGTCGTTTAGTTAACAAACGAACTCGCCAGCTCTCCGATGCTTTAAAAGCAAAAGAGGAAGCTGATAGAGAAGCGGCAGAAGAGCGCAAAAAGTTCGCAACATTGGAAAAAAACGGAATTATTGCCCAGTTGGGCACGATTATTGCGCACGAGGCCAAGCAGCCAATCGCAACTCTGACGAATTACTTACAGATTTTCAAGATGTATTTGGATAGAAAAAACGATAACGACGCTTTTTCCAAAGATGTTTTTGAAAATATGGAAAACCAAGTTTCTCGCTTGAATACTTTGGTGAATTCTGTTAGGAATTTCGCAAAACAAAAGCAGAATCCTCAGATTAAAACCGACCTTGTTCTCATCACGCAAAAAGCGATAAGGAGCTTGGAGGCAACAGAGCCGGATATAGAAAAAGTAAAAATTTCATTTAACTCAAAGCTTAAGACAGCCCTTGTTCTGGCAGATCCGTTTTCGTTAGAACTACTGATACTTAATCTCCTGAGAAATGGGGCCCAGGAAGCCGTCTCAAACACAGCAAAAGGAAGTCCGATTCTGAAAGTAGAACTCTCCTTATCAAACGATAACAAGAGCTTTATTCTGTTAGTAGAAAATTCGGGGAAACTCATGACTGACAAGGATTTATCGAGATTGGTATCTTTAGGAGAAAGCGTCAAGCCGGACGGCCTCGGCCTAGGTTTGTCGATCATTAGAGGCATTGCCGATCTTCATGGGGCCGATTTGGGTTTCACCGGACGAGATAAAGGCGGTGTCATCGCCTCATTAAGAATCGATCAGCTGCATGTCTAAGGAGGAAACGTGTCCGAATTTTTAGATACCCCCGAACTTCAGGACAAAGTCATTGTTCGCCTCGTCGACGATGACAAGGATTTTCTTCGTTCTATGAAGTTAATGCTGGAAATGATGGGCTGGAAGGTTCGAGATTTTTCTCTTGCTCAGGATTTCCTACAAGAAGAAAACTTCAAGGTTCCCGGATGCATCGTGCTAGATATGCGGATGCCTGGGATGACCGGTTTAGAACTTCAAAGGCAACTTATTAATGATAAAGAGAAAGCTCTTCCCATTATCTTTCTTACCGGCCACGGTGACGTTGAATCAGCAGTGCATACATTAAAAAGAGGTGCCTTTGATTTTCTCCAAAAACCGGTGAATCCACTGAAATTCAATAAGACTATCGAAGAAGCATGTCGATTAAGTCTGGATAATTTCGGAGCATCTCTCGAAGATCGAGAAGTAATAAAAGCTTTCAAATCTCTGACGCCTAGAGAAAAAGAAATCTTTGAGCTCGCAGCCGGCGGCAAATCCAATAAAGAAATCGCCTCTGATTTGGATATTGCTGTGGCGACCGTAAAGATGCACCGGGCCAATGCTTTTGAGAAAATGTCCGTGCACTCCTCTATAGAGGCCCTTCATAAGCTGAATGCAGTAAAAGATAAGGATCGTTGATGCTGTCCAGGAGAAACCTTCTTGCTTCTATGCTTCTTTCCGGCATACCCGCTTTTGCTTCCGAAGTAAAAGATTGGGATGTCATTGTTGTCGGAACGGGAGTCGCAGGTCTTGCAGCAGCTTGCTCTGCATTAGAGGCCGGCGCCGGAAATGTTCTCATTCTTGAAAAATCTCCTGTTGTCGGAGGTCATTCCATCTTATCGACCGGCTACGTTGCAGCTGTGGACAAGCCGAGACAGCAAAGAGCTGGCATTGAAGATTCTCCTTCTTTTATGCTCCAAAACATGCTTGAGGTCGGCGGTTACCTGAATGATGTAGAGCTTGCAAAAATCGTTTGTGAGAATTCCGAAGATACCGTTTATTGGTTAGAAAAGATGGGTGTTAAGTGGGACGGTAATATATATCAAACTGTCGCCGGTCTTCATCCTCGCAGCCATATAACGAATTTTGTGCGAGCCGGATACGACTATGTGATGGCCTTGCTCTCCTCGGCAAAACGAATGGGCGCCAAATTGGCGTTGAACACAAAAGCTTTAGACCTAATAGAAAAGGACGAGAGAGTTATCGGAATTCGCGTTCAAAACCCCGATGGTTCAATAACCGATCTCTTTGCAAAAGCAGTTATCCTTGCGACAGGCGGCTTCACAGCCAATGTTGAATTAAGGAGCAAATTTGATCCGAGATTAGGTTCTGAATTCCCGACGACGGCAAATCCGAATCGAAAATCCTTTGACGGTGCCACCGGGGACGGTCTGATAATGGCTCAGAAATTAGGCGCCGCAACCAAGGATGCGGAATTCCTTCAGCTCATACCTTTCTGGGGCGGTCGCCTCCTTGATTATGTGGGTGCGGATATTTATGTCAATAACCAGGGCTTCCGTTTTGTAAATGAAGCGGCTTCTTGGCGAGATGTTTCCAATGCGATTTTGGAACAGGACAAGCGGGAAATGTGGGCTATTACAGATTCCCAATCTAAAAAAGGAGCCAGCCTTGGTGTGAAATTAATGAACGGGACTGTAGAAAAGGCTTCTACGATTAAAGAAATGGCAAAAGCCATGGGCGTTCCTATACAAAACTTAGAAGAAACAATTCGAAGCTACAACAAGTTTTCTGCCGAAGGAATGGATCCGATTTTTGGCAAAAAGGTTTTTACTCAACAAATTAATCAACCGCCCTTTTATTTCGGCAAAGAAAAACTGGCTGTCCATTTTTGCTGCGGCGGGATTAAATTAAATAAGAATGCCGAAGTTGTTAAAACTGATGGTTTTATTATTCCTGGCTTATACGTTTGCGGTGAAGCCTCAGGAGGTCCTCACGGGCATGATCGATTGGGCGGAATTGCCTTAACTTCGGCCTTTGTTTTTGGAAGGATTGCCGGTAAAAATGCTGCTTCTACGCAATAACCCTTACATTCTCAAGGACAATTCAAGTAATGCCTTAAATATAAACGATCTATTTTTTCGCTTTTTTGATAATTAACCATTTATTAGTTACATCATCCTTGTCTTACCACTCTGAATAAAGTGAGAAAACTTAAATATGTAACAAAATAAATTTAGTTTTCTTTAATCTATCGTTAATAAGCCTAACTGTCCTTCTAACAATTTCTCCTCCTAATTATTCTGAACTTGCTTTCTTGATCAACAGGTTTTTTCGGATCTTTCGGCATAAAACAAATTTATCCGAGCTTCTTAGTTTTGGTTATTGAATATGACGAAGGATCCCAAAACCGTGAACATGAATGAAGGGAAAACCGATAGTGGTATGAGCTTTCCCAATCAACCTCATTACATAACTTTCTAACCCACGGAGGAGAAGCAAGTCTTTTCGATTGCTTCGATAAATATGGTCACATTAATAGAACTTGCAATCGTATTCCTGGCGATTTTTATGGGCGTGCGGCACGGCGGTTTGGCACTCGGCTTTTGGGGCGGTCTCGGCTTGATCATCCTAGCTGTAGTCTTCGGCGTCTTCCCTACTGCGCCTCCGATCGACGTTATGCTGATCATCTTGGCTGTTTGCACGACAGCTTCCTGCATGGAAGCCGTTGGCGGCTTGGATATTCTCGTTAGATTCGCAGCAAAAATCATTCGCGCTAAACCCAAAATGGTTGGCGTCGTTGCTCCGATAGTCAGCTTCTTCCTGACTTTCTTTGCCGGTACCGGTAATGCCGTCTATGCGCTTCTCCCTGTCGTTTACGAAGTTTCATACAATGCCGGCGTCCGTCCCGAAAGAGCAATGGCCGGAATTTCTGTCGCCGGTCAGGTCGGCATTACTGCCAGCCCGATTGCCGCAGCTATGGCCGCTATGATCGGTTTGTTTGCACAGAATGGCCACGGTGATATCGGCTTGGGTCAGATTCTCATGATTACTTTCCCGGCTTGCCTTATCGGTGTCATCCTTGGTTCCTTCATCTGCATGTTCTTCGGCAAGGAACTCAAAGACGATCCTGCCTACCAAGCTCGTCTTAAGGCCGGTTTAGTTCTTCCTCCCGAAAAACTCTCCGATAGAAAGCTGCCTCCGCAGGCTTATTGGTCCGTGACGATCTTCTTCGCCGCAATCGTAGTGATCGTCCTGGCAGGCTTTTTCCCCAACCTCAGAGTTTTGCCCGGAGGAACAAAAGCTGTCGGTATGTCTCTGGTTATTGAAGCCGTTATGCTTGCAGCAGGCGCCTTTATGATGCTTTTCTGCAAACCCGACGTTAAGAAAATCGTTAAGAGCCCTGTGATGGAAGCCTGCGTCGTCTCCGTGACATGCGTATTCGGTGTCGCTTGGATGTCCGACTCCTTCATTGCAGCCAATAAAGACGTATTCATGCAAGTCGCCGGCACTCTTGCTCATGTCGCTCCGTGGCTCTTCACATTCATCTTAGCCATCATGTCCGCCCTCCTGACAAGTCAGGGCGCTACAACTCGAGCCATTATGCCTTTGGGCTTCGCTCTTGGAATCAACCCCTGGTACCTCATTGCCATGTTCCCTGCCGTTAACTGCCTGTTCATTCTCCCGACAACAGGCCCGGCTCTGGCAGCTGTCGGTATGGACCGTTCAGGAACAACCTATATCGGTAAATATATTCTGAACCACTCCTTCCAGCTTCCGGGAATTCTGATGGTCGGTTTCTCGGTGATAACGGCCTTCTGCATCGTAAGTTTGTTCGTCTAGTCAAAATCTGACATAGAAGAAATGCTTCCTCTGATCGGGAAGCATTTCTTTTTGCGTTTTTCAGGGAAAAGTTCTTAGAAAGAAAATTAGTCAAGCTGAATATATTCGAGGAGCTCGGGACGAAGTTTTTTCATCTTTGGAAAAATTTCATCGCTGAAAATTTTATGGACCTCCTTGAGAATTTTCTTGGCTAAACTTCCGAAGGTTGGTTCCTGGTAAACAACAAAATATCTGCGGGTAGCCTCTATAGATAAAGGCAAAAAATCGATGTCTCCTATCCTTTCGGAAACCATCCACATACTCAGAGGCGGCAGAATGGTCCAGCCTTTACCCCTGGCAACCAACTCGATCATGGCGAAGTTTGTGTCGACTTCAATCCTGCGTTGATCGATGAAGTGCAGCGAGCGATAAATTCTTTCTGACTGTACGAAATCCAATGTTTCCTGACCGAACCTAAGGTAAGGAAGTTTTTCGACGGCCGCAATGAGTTCTTGAGTACAGGAAATTTTTCTGCTTCGAGTCACAGCTCTCGGAAGAACAAAAAGAAACCGCTCTGTTAGAAAATGCAAAGCCTGGAAGCGGGGAACATCCTCTATCGAGTCGGAAGATAATCCAATATCAATGGCTTTGTGTTTTAGGAGCTCGGTTACCCTCGGGGTACTCCCGGTGCGTACTGACAAATTTTCAGTTTCTCCCAGCAAATAGGCGATCAAAGCAGGACACATACAAGCACTCATGCAGTCCGATGCTCCCAGACGGGGGTCAGGACGCTTATTTTCCAAAGAAAATTGAATAGACCTTGTCAGATCGTCGAGCTGTTCAAGGATCAAAAATGATCGATTCCAAAGAAGCCTTCCGGCGGTGGTTAATTGTATTGGGCGTCGATCGCGGTCGAAGACAGGAGAACCCAGAGCATTCTCAATTTTTTTGACAGCCGCAGATACTGCAGGCTGGCTGATGCCAAGAGTCCCTGCTGCTCTTGTCATATTGCAGTCTTTCGCTGTTTCGATAAAAATCCGAAGCGAAGTTAGATCTAAGTTGCCTTCTCTATGCATAATCGGAAATTACGTTAAGCAATAACCAAATGATAACCCCATAACGGTTTCACGGGACGATGATAGCCGGCTATGCATGACCATAACTTAGATTTATACCTTTCGATTAAAGTTCATAATTAGTATTTTCTTATCGCTAACGCAGAGTTATATTCCTTTAGCTTTTCAGGTGACAAAATGCTCATTGGAATCTCTTGCGGCCTCGCAGCTTGCGTTCTGTGGGGTTTTACTTACCTCTTACCACTTCTTCTTCCTGACTATCCGACGACCTATATCTCTGTTGCGAGGGGCATCGTCATGGGTGCAACGGCGGTGATTGGATTGGTTCTTCAAAGGAACTACCTGAAAGAGGTCAATTTAAAAGATTGGAACTTTGCTTTCTGGCTGACGCTCATCGGAAACTTGGTTCAGCCTTGGTGTCTCTTTTCTGCCGTTGAATATGCAGGAGTGGCTCTTGCAGCAACATTTTTCGGTCTGATCCCTGTTCTTGTTGCCTTGATTGCCAACGAGAGAGATCGCAGAAAAGGAAAGAAGTTTCTTCCGCTTTCCAAGATTTTTCTCCCGCTGCTGGTCATCTTCATTGGACTAATTCTTGCTAATTTAGAGGGGCTCCTCAATGTGGCTGCAGATTACGAGAACAACCCTAATTTTTTAATCGGTGTTGTGTTTGCGGCTTTGTCGACGGCAATGTGGACTTGGTATCCCATCAGGAATGCCGATTGGCTTTTGGATCATCCTAAGATTAGCCCTGTTTTCTTTACGAGCATGCAGTGCAGCCTTTTACTTCCTTTTGGTCTGATCCTCTACCCCGTTCTGTGGACAGTCAGCGGAGACCTTAAAGGTTTTCTCGGGCCTTCCCCGCTTGCCTTTATATCTTGGTCGCTTTTTGCCGGCGTAGTTTGTTCTTTCGGTGCAACGGCATTATGGAATGCGATGAGTCAAAAAGTCCCGACCGCTGTAGCCGGACCTATGTTGGTTTTTGAAACGATATTCTCAGTGACGTGGGGATGTGTATATGCCCGCGAGTTCCCGACTGCATCCCTTTTTATCGGAATGGTGCTTCTCGTGAGCGGAGTTGTCTACACATTGATTCTTTTTAATTCACTGAATGATCCCGAAATAAAACAGGTAGAAATCAATGCCGGTTAAATGGCCCATCCGTTAGATTCCGTTTTTTGATAGGTCTGAATAAAGTTTTTGAATAGTGATTTTGTTTTTTTATTAGCTGTCACAAAATAGAAGCATAAATTTTTAAATCCCAAGAGGTCAAAAATGATTCAAGGAAACAACCGCGGAAAAATTAAACAGCCTCCGGCAAAAGAGGTTATCAAGTACATTATTAACCCCAGCATTTCTGATGCCGAAGCCGAACGCTCCTTCCAGAATTATGTCGAGTGCAATAAAGCTCACGTATTGATGCTGGAAAAACAAGGCATTATCAAACGAGATGTTGCTAAAAAGATTTTGGAAGTTGCCGAAGAAATGACGGCTATGGGAAGTAAGCCCTCTTTCTTGCTTCGCCCAGAATTGGAAGAAATGTATTTCAACATGGAGAACTATTTAATCTCCAAGGTCGGAATTGAAGTGGGAGGCCAGCAGCACACCGCTAGATCTCGCAATGACTTGTATGCGACAGTTGTCAGAATGGACGTTCGTAAGTTCTACTTAGAAGTCTGCGAACTCTACAATGAAATGCGTAAAACGATTCAGCAAGTTGCCCGCAACAATACTGACGCAGTCATGGCCGGATACACACATCTTCAGCCTTCCGAACCGATCACTTTTGCTCAGTACTGCGCTGCCATCCTTTATGGCATGGACAGAGATTACAAACGTATTCAAAATGCCTGGGAACAATTGAACCTTTGTCCGTTGGGCGGCGGATCGATGGGCTCGACAACTTGGAAGATCGACCGCCAATTTACCTCTGAACTCTTAGGTTTCAATGCCCCTTTAGGCAATTCCATCGATGCCGTCGGCTCCAGAGACTACATCCTGGAAATCCTTTCTGCCTTCGGAATTGCAGCGAGCACATTTACCCGTCTTTGCCAAGACTTGTATGTCTGGGCGACGCCGGATTACGGTTATGTCGAAGTTGCTGATGAAGTAGCCGTCTGCTCTTCCATCATGCCTCAGAAAAAGAATCCTTGGACCCTTGAACACATTAAGGGCAAATCGGCAAATATCGAAGGCCTTTGTGTCGGCGCCTGGGCTGTGATGAAAAATACGCCCTACACCCACAACAATGAAAGCAGCGGCGAAGGTTCGACTTTCCTTTGGACGGCTTTTGATGAAATGAAGGCGTGTATCGAACTTCTGAATGTTACTTTCAGAGGTATTAAGCTCAACAAGAAGTTAATGGTCCAAACTGCTTCGAACAACTTCTGCACGATGGCCGAGCTGGCCAATACTTTGGTTCGCGCAGACCATATTTCCTTCAGAACTGCCCATGACATCGTTGCACACGTTGTGGATTATATGCTGACAAACGGCAAGAAAGCCAGTGAAATTGACGTGGGTGTTATTGCACCGATCGCAAAGAAGCTGTTCAATATCGACACCAAGGTCACCAACGAAGAAATTCAGTTGGGACTCGATCCGGTAAAGAATGCAAATTCTAAGGATTCTTTAGGCGGCTCTGCTCCTAAAGAAGTATTGCGTCAACTTGATGAGCTTCAGGCTTTGTTAGACGAGAATATTGCCATGGTTGCAAAACGCAAGGCACAATTGGAAGAGGCAAAACAAAAAACTGAAGCTAAAATCCAAGAAATTCTTGCCTAATTGAAATCCTATTAACCGTGGGCCGGCAGGATACTATCCTCTCGGCCCTTTTATTTAAAAGGCTCACTATGTTTTCCTTTTGCATCCCGACAGAGTTCGTGTTCGGTTCCGGAGCACTAAAGTCCCTTCATAAGTACAAGCTGCCCGGAAAGAAGGCGCTTATTGTTACAACCAACGGAAAGTCGGTTAAACGTTGCGGTTATCTGGACGAATTAGAAAAACAGCTCCGAATGGCAGGGTCGGATTTCGTCATTTTTGACGGAATCGCGCCGAATCCGACTACGGATAACATTATGGATGCAGCCGCTTTGGTCAAAAGCTCGGCCTGTGACTACGTCATTGGCTTCGGAGGCGGCTCCCCCATGGATTCTGCTAAGCTCATCGCGCTCGTAGCAACTAATCCCGGAAACATATGGGATTATTGCCAAAAAGGATCGGGCGGAAGAAAGCAACCCGTTAATCAACCTCTTCCGATTGTTTGTATCTCCACTACTGCAGGAACCGGTTCGGAGGCAGACAACAGCGGAATGGTGACAAATCCTATAACGAATGAAAAATTAGGTATCGGCTTTCAAAGCCTCTTTCCTGTGCTCGCAGTAGTAGATCCGGAACTGATGATTTCTGTTCCTCCTCGGCTGACTGCTTATCAGGGTCTCGACACATTTTTCCATTTGGCAGAGGGCTACTTATCCAAGAAAGCAAATCTCTTTAATGTAATGTTCTCTATCACCGGCATCGAGAAAATCGGAACATACCTCGCTCGTGCCGTACGAGACGGAAATGATCTTGAGGCGAGAGAAAACGTGGCTTTTGCCAATACGCTCGGCGGTTTTGTCATGTCCACCGGTAAGCTCCTCAGTCAGCATTCTCTTGAACACGCTTTGAGTGCATATCACCCGAATCTGCCCCATGGCGCCGGTCTGGTTCTTATTTGCCGTGCTTATTTCGGCTTTTTCATTGAAAAAGGTCATTGCAGTCAAAAATTTATTGACATGGCCAAGGCATTGGGTATGAAAGAAGCTACGGAAGCCGGAGACTTTCTTAAAGCTTTAGACAGTCTCTTGGAAGAATGCGGTGTTGCAGAAATTACGATGAACGAATTTGGAGTAAAAGAAAGCGAACTCCCTCAGATGGCATTTGAAGTCAGATCGACCCTAGGCCCCGCTTTTGAATGCGACCCTGCTCCTTTAACCGTTGAGGACTGCGCTGAAATCTACCGAAAATCCTATAAATAAGCGTTGATAAGCCTTAACCGGGAGCCTTTCGGCGCCGGTTAAGGTTTAATGTAATCTGCTAATTCGGGCCGGAGAGTTTTGATCATTGGGATCACATTTTCTCTAAGGTAAGCTTTCAAAGTTAGAAGGATTGCTTCGGCAATCGGTTCAAACGCGACGTCCTGATAAGAAATATAAAAATTTCTTTCCGCGTTCTTACCTTTAAAAGGCAGAAAACTTAAGTCCGGCAAATAATGAGAAGCCTGAAGAAGCGAGAATGTCGGCAAAATTGCCCAGCCGTTTCCTTCTGCGACGACAATTGCCATGGCTAAACAAGAGTCGATTTGAATCGGATTCACTTTTTCTAAGTTAAGAGTGCGCAGAAGCCTTTCCGTTTGGAAGTAATCCATCGTACTTTGGCCTGCTCTGACATACGGAGCGGTTTCTAAAAATTCTTTCAGGTCACCAATGGACGTCGGGGAAAGCTTTTCAGAAATTTTCTTAGGAACAACAAGTAGGAATTCATCTCTCAATAACGGAATGTTTCTGACTCCGTCGTCCTTTGTCAGGGGATCGCTTGATAACGATAAGTCAATTTCCTTATCTCTCAATTCTTGAGAGACTCTGAGTGACGAGCCGCTTAACAGAGTGAGCTTTCCCGGTTTTGAAGCAAGAAGCGATACTATGGCTCCCCCGAAGATATTCATAATGGCTTCCGAGCAGCCAAGGCGGATATCAGGATTCTTACCATTGGCAGTACGGTACATGTCCGCAAGGAGAGAGTCCACGAGATCGACTACACCGTCTCCTCTTTTAAGGAGTACCTGACCGGCTGCGGTCAGTCTCATAGGACGACAAGTCCTGTCAAATAGCTCAATTCCTAAACCTGTCTCAATTCTTTTGATGATGTTGGAAATGGCCGGCTGTGTTAGTCTGAGCTTCAGACCTGCTCTGGTCATGTTGCAGTCTTTGGCAACTTCCATAAAGACTTTAAGCTGACTGAGTTCCAAAGAAAAATTACGCATTCTTAATTCCGATTGAATTGATTTCAACCTCCATAAAGACATTTTACGGGCTTGCCTTAAGGAAATTCAGTCGTTACATAAATAAATCGAATAATACGGATAAAGAATTTTTTATTTCTTTCGGTACTGAAGACGCACTGAAGCAAAATTCGGACATCGCTATAACAAATTAACTTCAAAGCTAAGAGGAAAGCAATGAGCCGTATCGAAAAAGATTGTTTAGGACAAATGGAAGTTCCCGATGATGTCTACTACGGAATTCAGACACTCAGAGTGATGGGAGTCTCGGGAGTTCTAGGTGAAAAAGTTATCAAATACCCCTACCTTCACCGTGCTTTGGTTCAGATGAAGAAGGCTGCAGCTCTGGCCAATAGAGACATCGGAGCTTTGGACGAAAAGAAAGCAGAAGCGATTGCCTGGGCCTGTGATCAGGTTTTAACCGGGAAATACGATGATCAATTCCCGTTGGATATGTTCCAAGGCGGCGGCTATACATGTGTCAACATGAACGTCAATGAGGTGATTGGCAATCTTGCAAACGAGCATCTTACGGGGCATAAGGGTCAGGATGAAATCCACCCGAACACTCACGTCAATATGGGGCAATCCACAAATGACGTAGTGACAAGTGCTGAACACCTTTGCATCTATCCAGCCTTGGATAAGCTGGCGCCGGAATTAGATAAGCTTGCAGAGGCCTTCACTAAGAAATCCTTTGAATTTGCCGATGTCATTAAAGTCGGCAGAACTTGTCTTCAGGATGCGGTGCCCTTAACGCTCGGACAAGAGTTCGGAGGCTATGCAGAGTTTTGCCGCCGCCAAGCGGAAAACATCCGCAGTTTGAGAGCGGAATGTTTCTACCTCCTGGTAGGGGGTACGGCTGTTGGAACAGGTCTGGGTGCAGCTCCAGGTTACCAGCAGGCATTCTACAAACACCTATCCGAACAGCTCGGAGAAGATGTTAAAAGCTGTGCCGACCTTTTCGACGGCATGCAGAACGATGACTTCTGCGTAAAAGTTTCTGCGGCCGTTAAACAAGCCGCATGTGGTATTTCTAAAATTGCCAAGGACTTGAGAATCATGAGCTCCGGGCCGAGAGCGGGTTTTGGTGAAATATCCCTACCCTCCCTTTCTCCCGGCTCTTCGATTATGCCGGGCAAGATCAATCCCATCCTCCCCGAGCTCGTCAGTCAAGTTGCTCAGCAGACATGCGGCAACGACGTTGTCATTTCTATGGCTTTCGAACAAGGAGAACTAGAGATTAGCGTCTGGGCGCCCACACTGTATAAGAATCTTTTTGAATCCTTTGATTTACTGACAAAAGTCATTCCTTTGTTCATTGATAAATGCGTTAACGGCATTATGGCAAATCGCGAACGCTGCGAGAAAGAAGCCCGCGAAACAATCGCTTTGTCCACAGTCGTGGCGGCAACTCTCGGTTACCCGGAGGGAGTCAGAGTGGCCAAATATGCACAGGAACACAATCTCGCCGTAGCAGACGCAGTTTTGGAAATGGGCATCATGACCAAAGAAGAGGCGGACTTCCTGCTCGATCCCGCCCTTCTCGTGAATCCTGAAAAAATGTCAGAGGCAATCGCCCAATGGAAAGCTAAAAAAGCTTCCGAATAGAAAGCCTTTTAATCCTTAAAGAATCCCTCCTCGGCTTTGGCTAGTGCTTCATTGGTCAAAGCCTTTTTTGTTGTCTTCTGAGATGTGGATAAATCTCGATATTCCGGGAAGTTCTCGTTCCATACCTACTAAGAAGTTCTCGGTCAGGACTTTTTTAGTCATATCTCGAACCAGCTGAGACAAGGCTTGATTTCTGATTTGTTTATGTGCAAGCCAGTAGGTTCGTTTTAGGGATCTTCCGGGAATCGGATAAAAATCCACATCATGGCAATTTAACCCTGCTGCCCATAGATTGATGGGAGGAATCAGGCACCATCCGTCTAGTTCTGAGACTAACCCCACAACCAAGTAACTGGTGGAAACAGAAGTATGCAAAACAGGCTTCTGTCCTAGAGAACGGAGAAGACGATCTGCTTGAATTCTGTCGGAGCTGTCTTGGTTGTATTCAATCAAAGGACGGGAAATGATCAGTGTCTGGAAGGCTTCTTCTGACAAGATGGGTTCATGTCCTTTTTTAACGACAATGATGAAATCTTCTTCGAAAAGGACCTCACGCTCAAGTTCCTCTGCATCTTTAATAGGGTGCGGAGAGAGCAAAACGTCGATTTTGTCGGATAGCAAAGCCGAAACTATCGGGAGTGTCAGTCCGGAAACTACGTCCACTGAAGTAATAATTTTATTAAGCTCTGAAATCAGCAGCGGACCGAAAGATCCGGCCGCAGACTCCCCAAGCCCTAATCGAAGAACTTCATATTTTTTCTTTTCGCTTCTGACGGCTTCCAAAATTTCGTCATTTTTTTGAAGCAGCTCCCTGGCCAGCGAGAAAAGCCGGCGCCCTGCTGTCGTTAAAAGAATCGGACGAGAGTCTCTCTCAAATAAAGTGACACCGAGGAAATTCTCAAGTGCCTTGATGTTTTGACTGATTGCAGAAGGCGTTTGGCCGATCTTTACGGCAGCCGCTTTCAAAGTACGTTCTTCTGCAACCGTCACAAATATTTTTAGCTGTAACGTGTTTATAAGATTGAGATCGCTCATGGTTTTCTTCTGAGTTTATTTTTGTCAATTCTTTCATATTTTTCAAAAAATGATTATTAAGGTTTATCAGTGCGGCTAACCCCCTGTTCATTAATTAAATTAAAGTTGTTATTTGTTTAATTTAATTTATTTGAATATCTATTGTCGAAAAATTAGGATCGTCCTGGTACCTCAAATTCTTTGGAGACAACAATGCCAAAAATCATCCATAACCTTCCGATTACCGGAATAGCGAGTTTTGCTAAATATCCCATTTGTACGGACTTAGACAAGCTTGACGATGTCGATGTCTGTGTCATGGGTATCCCGTACGATATGGGGGCTCCCTACCTTAGTGGCACGAAATTCGGTCCGCGAAGAATTAGAGAAGTCTCCTGCCA
>OGQL01001444.1_pt1 | contig 17544 bp, 10 predicted proteins | sample 1553211 | NCBI WGS metagenome assembly OGQL01 (sample SAMEA2579942, study PRJEB22360) | human gut metagenome
CCGCCAAAGCTGCGCTGTTTCTCCGGCCAGCGTATGGATCTCGCCAACGCAGCCCACGGTGATCTCGTCGCCGCGGGTAGACAGAGGTACGCCTTTTGATAGATAAAACATCGGGACACCCCTTTTTTGTATTTCACAGTTCAGAAGAACAAAATGCAAAAACGAGCAGCCGCCCGTCTTTTCCGTACCGGCTGCGGTCGCAGGTAACCAGCGTAAGCAGCCGGCTGTTTTCAGGCGCCTGTATACCCGTATCATAAAGGGCATTTTGTTGGATTTCACGGACAAACGATGTAAAGGCGGCACGAGAAACAAATTCTTTTGCAAGATAGGAGGATGCCTGGTTTGCCGGAAGATGGCATACAGCAAAGATCGTCCATGTGCCGTACGATTGGTGGGCCGTATCGAATGTCAGCGTGGGATGCGAACGCAAAAAGGACGGCGATTTGTATCGCGTAAGCTGCGAAAACATCAGTTTGCTGGCCCGTCCCATAGTATGCCCATACAGCACCGTATTTTGATCCAGCGGACTGATATCGTTTTGAAAATCCATAAAAATGGAGCCGCAAGCAGAGACGTGGCCCTGAAAGTCGTGCGTGAGAAAGAACGTATTATCAGATGATTGGACCACCGGATAGCGAAGGACGCCGGGAATCTCCAGCCAGCCAATGACGGAATCGTAATGGTTGCTGACTTGCTGTATCTGACCAGGGGAAGGAGGGGCAGGCGTACTGCCCGGCGCAGAGGGGGTAGGCTCATTTTCAATCGTTTGATAAACGGGTTCATAGACGCTTGCCATGTCCTGTTGGCGTTGCTGCCATTGCCTGTACCGGGCAAGAAAAATGCCGGTGCCAAACGACAAGAGGATAAGCAGCAGAAGACAGGCACATTTTTTCATAACAGGATCATCCACAAAATACAGGCGATGATCACGAGTCCTGTTCCTGCGCAGATTAAAACGATGTTCTTAACAATGCCAGGGTTGGACAGTTCGTTTGTACCGATGGATTGATTGTCATCTGTGGGTACGTCGTCGTAGTAACCGTCATAATGTTTCGGCTCAGCCGGCATCGGTTGTTCAGAAACAACGGGTACGGGCTTGCCGCAGGACATACAAAAAGCGGCGTCATTCCATACAGATGCGCCGCAGTAGGGACAGTATTTCATGTTTGTCCTCCTTTGAAAGTGAAAGTAAGGTATGAAAAAGGGTGTGGGCCGGAAAGCTATCGCCGAACCGGCTCAACACACCCGTCTATATGAGGTACGAGTGAAATGTCGCTTTTCACTTCGTTGCCCCATACATCCCAGCCCGGTGTTTTTTGCCGGGCAAAAAGCTCAATACGAGGCAGATCGCCTAAAAGCTGTACAATTTTGCTCCGCACAACGGCGGGCTTTTTACTGTGTTCTTCAATACGAGATATGATCAACTGATGTATGCCCGCGCTTTGCCGTTTTGGATGGCCGCGCGTAGCAAGCAAACAGACTTCGGCATTGGAGCGGGTCCAAAATCCCATGCCATAAAACCAAGTATCGGATTTCCGATTCTGTTTCAGCCATAAGAAAGCCAATGTTTTATAGGAAAATCCCCAAGATTCGATAACTCGCAGCGCTGCTTTCAACTGTGGGAATGTACCCCAAAGGAAAAGGGCACAATCAGCAGCGGCAATCTCGGCAACGGGGAGTGCGCAAATTTCTTCGGTAGTCATGGTAGGATAATGGGACTCTGCCGTACCATGCCCATGCTTCACGTGATAGCGCCATGGGGGGTCAGCGTAGATAATACTGTATTTCTTGTTTTCGGCGAAGGGCCGTATCAGGCGTTGTTCATTGACCACCTCCTTTATTGGAAAGGACAAAGTTGTCCATACACAGCATAGCATGCCTGTTTTTCGATTACATTGGCAGCGTTGTGCCAATTGTTTTTCGTATGAAATGTAGTTTCTACATTATTCGTCAAACTTCGCTATTATTCATATATTTAAATGATTGACAATCAAACAACACTCCTGTATCTTGAAAATGTGAAGTAAATTTGTCGATATAATTCTAAAACGTGTAAAAGTGCCATAACTTTATCTCATTTTGGAGTTTGCGATGAAACAGTACCTACAACGATTCTTTTGGTTTGCATCGTATGATGGGCCGGGTCCCATCGGTTTAGCGATGCAATTTTTAAGTGATGCCGCTCTTTTTTAAGAGCGGTTTTTTTATAACACACAAGGCCGATAAGTAAGGAGAGAGACAAATGAAAAAACGAAAATATTTGCAACGTATTTCCCTGCTATTAGGTTGCCTGTTCATTTTTAACCTGGCCTATCCGGCAACGGCCGATGCAGCCGATGCATTGCGCACTGTTCTAGCTGAGATCAGAGCGGAACAGGACGCTGCGGATAAGATTCCTCTTTCTAAATTTGTACCCGACGATTCGGAGATGCGAAGCAAACATGTGGAACATCTCCAAGAGTTTGATACCGAATATATGACCGTTTATCTAAATGACGATGGAACAAGGACGGTATATTCGCATGCAGCTCCCGTTCGATATAAAGATGAGAATGGAGAATGGGTTGAGATCGATAATACCTTAGAATCCGTACAGACCGCAAAAACAAGACGTGTAGCGAGCATATCGGATGACGCTGCATTTATCAACAAATCAAACATATTTACAAACAGCTTTCCACAGCGTTTAGACGGTTCTCAGGGGATAGAAAGCATATACGAGAACTACAAAATTCAGCTTACACCAGTTTTTAATGATGAAAATGCGGCTTTGCAGCAAGCGAATGATGCCGTCAAAGCGTTGGTACAAAAAACGGATGATGAGATAGAACGCGAAGCGGCAGAATTAAAGGAAAAGTTATCGGATACGTTATCCGAAGATCAGGCGGAGCAACAAGTTGATGTGCAACTCAATCCCAATAAAGCAGTGCAGAAAAATGCATTAAATACCAAAACGGAGATAGAGGGTGTACAATACAATCCGCTTCCAAACATGAAGTTTGAATATTTTACAACTCACACAGGATTTAAGGAAGTGATTCGTATAGAATCCAAGCCTAGCAGCAACCAGCTGATGTTTCGGCTTGTGCTGCAGGGGCTGCGGCCTGTCGTACTAGGGGACAACTCTGTTGAGTTTTATGATTTAGAAAGTGGAGAACGGGTTGCGGTCATGGATCCGATGTTTATGGAAGATTCGTATACAGGGGATGATCGTCCGGAAGGAAAACATTTTAGTACAGAAATTGATACAACGATTGAGCCCATAGAAGGAGAAGCAGGTGTATACATGCTGACGGCGACGTTGGATCAAAGTTTTTTAGATGATCCGGACACAGTATATCCGATTTTAATCGATCCTGCGGCTTCTTGGGAGGCGGGTAAATCACGGATTTTGGATACATATGTGCTTTCTAAATACCCGACGTATAACAAAGTAGGAAGTTACGCTATGCCTGTTGGACAGAATAGCGGAGAAGGAATCATGCGCGGGTATGTGAAGTTCAATATTCCTTATGGCAATGGATTCGATCCATATTTAATCAATTCAGCCACATATAAAATTTATGAGACAAGCGGATATACCAGCGCGGCATATCTGCAAGTATCCCGTGTGACTTCAAATTGGGATCCGAATACATTGAATTGGAATACAAGACCTGCAGACAGTGCGCATGCAGATCCTTTATCCAACGTACTCTTGAATAAAAAAGGATGGTATACGTTGGATATTACGACCTATGTACGCAGATGGGCAGAAAATGCTTATGGGGTAGGCGGGTATCCAAACTACGGTATGCGGTTACGTGAAGTAAACGATACCACTAAGAAGTACTACCGTTGTTTTAACACGGCGAATGCCGCTAATTATACAGCGACGATGACCATTAACTATGAATCGGCTGATACTGTGGCGCCCAATCCTGTGCCGAGTTTGACGGTAACGCCGATCCCGGGAGCGGTTGGTTCCAGTACGGGATCTGTTCGGGTACAATGGGGTGCTTCTAAGGATTTGCCGGCTATGCATAATTCGGGCATTAAACAATATCGTGTTCAAATCCTACGCCAATCAAACTCTACTGAACTGGTTAGCACAAAATACTTTACGGCATCACAAGGAAGGGATCAGACGATTACAGGGGTACCAAATGCAACCTCTTTCTTTGTACGAATTGCTGTGCAGGATAATGCAGGCAACTGGTCAACCAATAAAAACTCTAGTGTCTATACACTCCCTAATCGTACGCCACCAACAGCGCCGACATGGAGTATTTCACCAAACAATGCTTGGACAACGACCGATGCACCGACGCTTACTTGGTCTGGAGCCAATACAGCGACAGGGGCGGCCTCGGCAATTATTCAAATTAAAATCAACAATGGCAATTGGATGGATACGGGTTGGACAGGAGCCGCCGGTACGAAAACGATGAACTACCAGGATTTTCTGGCGGATGGAGACTATACGATTGCATTGCGTGTGAAAGACGCGGAAGGGAATACGACGGAATCGACAACAGTACAACATTTTAAGGTGGACCGTAAGAAGCCAACAGTAGATATTGTTTCACCTCAACCTTCGTACGTGACGGGCTCCGTTGATATTAAAGCAACTATAACAGATGAAAAAGCAAGCGACGCAGTTAACGCTGTTTCGGGAATTAGAGAGTGGGAAGTACGTATATATAAGGGATTGCTAGCGTTTGGAACCCCTATCGCTACGCAAACAGGATCGGGCGCTAAAACAGTGGATGATACGTTGTACACCTGGAATCTTGCAGATGAACAGAATGGGTTACACACAATCGTGGTAAATGCGACTGACAATGCGGAGTTTCCCAAACAAAAGGATATTAAGAAACAGCCCATGTTTACCTGCTTACAAGTGAAAAAAATATTGCTACTAAGCTAAGAGATACTACATAAGCGTGTTGGTATCTCTTTTTCGTTGGCGTGAAACGGCACAGTATTTCATTTCTGCTTGATTATCCTAAAACTTATTAGTCTATGGTTTGTCAAGGGCTTGTTGCGTAAGCAATGCTGAACTGCACCCTTTACAAAACATAGACTGATAAGTAACTTTTTAGAAGCAGAAAAGAAATGACGATATTGAAGTATCGTGATATAATGTACATAAAGATAAATTTGAATTTGAAGGGAGTATGCAGGCTATGGATAACTGGTTTACAATAGATAGAGTAGATGATAATACTTATATTATCAGTGAATATCGACATTGGGAAGAAACGCATTGCTATTTATTAAATGGAAGCGATCAAAGCCTACTTATTGACACAGGACTTGGCATTTCAAACATATACGATGAAGTTATAAAATTCACAAATAAGCCTATTACGGCAGTTGCAACACACATTCATTGGGACCATATTGGTGGACATCAATATTTTCCAGATTTTTATGCTCATGCTGGAGAATTGGATTGGCTTAATGGAAAATTTCCTCTATCGATGGAAACAATCAGGGAAATGGTTATTGACCGTTGTGATTTACCAAATAACTTCAATGTATATGATTACGAGCTTTTTCAAGGAATGCCAACAAAAATTGTAGCTGACCATGATGTGATAGATATTGGCGGACGGCAAATTGAAGTGTTGCATACACCTGGACATTCACCAGGGCATTTGTGCTTTTGGGAAAAAGACAAAGGATACTTATTTACTGGCGATTTGGTATATAAAGATATACTGTTTGCATACTATCCTTCTACTGACCCTGAAGCATATCTTGCTTCATTGAAAAAGATTTCTGCATTGCCAGTAAAAAAAGTATTCCCCGCACATCATTCATTGGATATACAGCCGGAAATTTTAATCCGTATGCGAAAAGCATTTGAGGAACTTAAAGAAAATGGGAAACTTTGTCATGGCAGTGGCACATTTAATTATGGCGATTGGGGCGTTTGGTTATAAAAATCCCAGTTTGTGTAGCAGGTAAGCTCGCAATCTCACAAACCGACGGAGTAATCCGACCACGGTGGCGGTCGTAAGACAATTCGCCACGCCAGCTTGCTGGCGAGGGGGCGGTTCACTTCGGCGGTGGGCGAGCGTAGCGAGCCTTATAAGCCCCCGTTATCTAACAAGGGGGGCACAAAAAACAAGAGACAATATACACTAACAAGCGGAAAACGCTGTATTTACAAGGCAAAACCGCATTTTACATGGTGTGATATAAATTATGTTATTATCACTTTGAAAAATCGAATATAACATTAAGAAAGACAGTTGATTTCAAATAAGAAATTGATTGTCTTTTTCTTTTGTAGAAATGTAGGCAATTATCAGTAAACGGTAGTTGCCTTTTTTTGATTGGAGGAATTAAAGAATGAATGATAAAGATTTTATTGAAGAATTAAAACGTAAACGTGACGAATACGGAGTTACACAAACAAGACTTGCCGTTGCCTGTGGTATCAGTCGAGAGCATTATAACCGCATTGAAAAAGAAAAACTTCCATTGACGGAAGAACTAAAAGAAACATTAGAAAAACAGATTGAGCGTTTTAATCCGCAAGAACCGTTGTTTTTGCTGATTGATTACTTCCGTGTCCGTTTTCCTACTACGGACGCATTAAAGATTATTCGTGATGTATTACAACTGAAAGCAGACTATATGCTTTATGAAGATTATGGAAAATACGGCTATGAAAGCAAATATGTGCTTGGCGACATCAACATCATGTGTTCCATGCAGAAGCATTTAGGGGTTCTGTTGGAACTGAAAGGCAGAGGTTGTCGGCAAATGGAAAGTTATCTGCTGGCACAGGAACGCTCATGGTATGACTTCATGCTGGATTGTATGACGGCTGGCGGTGTGATGAAACGGCTTGACTTGGCTATCAATGACCGAGTAGGGATATTAGATATTCCAAAATTAAAGGAAAAATACAAGGCAGGCGAATGTATTTCCTACTTCCGTATGCAGAAAGATTACAGCGGTACGGAGAAATGCGGTAATGATACACCGAAGAATACAGGCGAAACCTTATATCTCGGTTCAACAAGTAGCGAATTATATATGTGTGCTTATCAGAAGAATTATGAGCAGTATGTCAAGAATGGCACAGAGATTGAAGATACGGAGATTAAGAACCGTTTTGAAATACGTATGAAGAATGAACGAGCCTATTATGCGGTTGTAGATTTACTGACCTATCGGGACGCTGAACGCACCGCTTTTTCTATCATCAATCATTATGTCCGCTTTGTTGACAGAGAGGACGGTAAGCCAAAAAGTCAATGGAAAACGAATGATGATTGGGCTTGGTTTGTAGGGGAAAACAGAGAGCCGATACGCTTAACCATAAAGCCAGAGCCTTACACTTTACAGAAAACATTGCATTGGCTACAAAGACAGGTCGCACCAACGATAAAAATGGTACAGGCATTAGACGAAGAAAATCATACAACGATATTGAAAGATATGATTGAGCAGGCAGAACTTAAAGACAAGCATAAACATTTATTACAGTTAGAGAAATCAACCATAGAAGAACGTATAGATACCGCTGTTCCACAAGAGAATGACGGTATTTTTTAATGTAATTGGAAAATTTCAGATTTAGTCAGCAAAGAGCCGTTTTTATTCCCTATATAGAGTGAAAAAGAAAAATGAACTTTTTTATCAAATCTGCAACAAAACAGCTACTTGCGTACAGATATGGTGCGAGAAAAGGAAATCTAAACTTTTCTAGGGAATAAGTCATTAAATCGGGGATTGCTGTCCTTATATGATTTGAAAGAAGAAAAAAGTTTTGAAAAATGTCGGAAATTCATAATTAGTGGACAGTGTTCTATGAAAAGAGGAAAATGCTTTCTTCTCAACTTAACAATTCATGGTTTCGGTTCCCTATATGGAGCAAAGAAAATATTTCATTCCATAGTTGGCAGTAACGGTATTGCAAGGGTAGTTAGGGTGTGAAAAGAAGAACATCTTTTTTCATCATTAACTTAGCAAATTACAACTTCTATCCCTATATGGTGCAGGAAAAGATTTTTGAACTTTTTTCTATTCCAACTTAGCAAATGGACGTTTGCCGTACAGATAGTAGTGAAAAAGGAATGATTTTCTTCTTTCGTGTTCTTTGACAACTGAATAAAGCAATTCAATACGTTTGACAGACAGCGAGCCGTTGAAACAAATACGCCACGACCTTTCCCCTGCAAGAGCGAGCGAAAACCTATTTGTGTTCTTATAAAAGATTTGTCCTCTTTTATCGCCATGACCTGTACTGTCAGATAATGATACTCCAGTACAGCCACAGCTTGAGCGTTCAGAGCGTCGCACGCAATGGGTACGGCTACATAAGAACTATGCAGAGGTGGAACTCCTGTGGGCTATGACAAAAGCCGTTGAATTGCTTAGAAAGATTTTACAGAAAGGGGGTATGTGTTATTGATAATGCTGTAAAAACAATTCAAAAGAAAAATGGCAAGTGTGGCATTGGCAACAGAGGAAAGACAAAGATTGTAGTAAAAGAGCATTTTTCCGAAAAGGGCAAAACAATGGAAGAACTTCTAACTGATGTCATGCTGGAAAAAGCAAAGCAGACAATCGCATAAAATCAGTGCAGTTGTAAGAAATAGATTGAATGACAAAAAGTACCCGTGTTATACTTTACTTGCAAGCAGGTATTGTAAACACGGGTTAGTTATAAAGGAGGATAACTGACAATGAAACAACAGATTTACAATACTGCACTTTATCTTAGGTTAAGCCGAGATGATGAATTACAGGGCGAAAGTTCCAGCATTACCACACAGAGAAGTATGTTGCGTTTATATGCAAAAGAACATCATTTGAATGTCATTGATGAATATATTGATGACGGCTGGTCGGGAACAAATTTTGACAGACCGAGTTTTCAAAGAATGATTGAGGATATAGAGGCAGGAAAAATCAACTGTGTTGTAACGAAAGACCTTTCCCGTCTTGGCAGAAATTATATTATGACAGGACAATATACAGAATTGTATTTCCCTAGTCATAATGTCCGCTACATAGCGATTGATGACGGTGTAGACAGCGAAAAAGGCGAAAGTGAGATTGCACCATTTAAGAACATCATCAATGAATGGGTGGCTAGAGATACAAGCCGTAAGGTAAAATCTGCATTTAGGACAAAATTTGCAGAGGGTGCTCATTATGGTGCTTATGCTCCGTTAGGATATAAGAAACACCCTGACATCAAGGGCAAACTGTTGATTGATGATGAAACAAAATGGATTGTTGAAAAAATCTTTTCCCTAGCCTATCAAGGTTATGGAAGTGCCAAAATCACAAAGATACTGCGAGAAGAAAAAGTTCCGACAGCGTCATGGCTGAATTTTACAAGGTATGGTACTTTTGCACACATCTTTGAGGGCAAACCCGAAAGCAAGCGTTACGAGTGGACGATTGCTCATGTCAAGGCGATATTGAAAAATGAGGTTTATATCGGAAACAGCGTTCACAATATGCAGTCTACGGTATCGTTCAAGAGTAAAAAGAAAGTGCGTAAGCCCGAAAGTGAGTGGTTTCGAGTAGAAAATACCCACGAGCCGATTATTGACAAGGAAGTGTTCTATCGTGTGCAGGAGCAGATAAAATCAAGACGCAGACAGACAAAGGAAAAGGCAACGCCGATATTTGCAGGGCTTGTCAAGTGTGCGGATTGTGGCTGGTCTATGCGGTTCGCGACAAATAAGGCGAATAAAACACCGTATAGTTATTATTCTTGCAGTTTCTACGGACAGTTTGGCAAAGGTTATTGTTCTATGCACTATATCCGCTATGATGCGCTGTATCAAGCCGTATTGGAACGATTGCAGTATTGGGCTAATGCAGTACAGCAGGACGAAGAAAAGGTATTGAACAAGATACAGAAAGTCGGCAATGCAGAGCGAATACGGGAAAAGAAGAAAAAAGCAAGTGCCTTGAAGAAAGCTGAGAACCGACAAAATGAGATTGACCGTCTGTTTGTGAAAATGTATGAAGATAGAGCCTGTGAGAAGATAACGGAGCGAAATTTTGTGATGTTGTCTAGCAAGTATCAAAAAGAACAAATAGAACTGGAACAGCAGATAACGAACCTAAGAGAAGAACTAAGTAAAATGGAACAGGATATGATAGGTGCTGAAAAGTGGATTGAGTTAATCAAAGAGTATTCTGTACCAAAGGAACTGACAGCATCGCTATTAAATGCAATGATAGAAAAAATCCTCATTCACGAAGCAACAACGAATGAGGATAATGAAAGAATACAGGAAATTGAGATATACTACCGATTTATTGGAAAAGTAGACTGATAATGAGGGTTCATATCTTTAACTAAGGGAAAGCGGGGAATAGTTCGAGTAAACAAGTCGCAGTAACTGTGACGGATAGAGATGTCACACAAGCACAGATTGAGATTGTTTCTCCAAAGCCTGAATACGGAATGAGTTCGCTTCAGTTCACAGACCCGAATCAATTGCAAGTCCCGATTACGTATAATGTTCCCAACGGGGTAGTGTTGACTAAAATTGCGTTGGTAGTGGATGGAGAGATAATAGCGCAAGAGACTCGTAATGAAGAAAATTTAACTGAAAACGGGCAGATTCCGATTTCGCTATCTGTTTTGAATTATCATGAAGCGGTTGAACAAGGCGGAAGTCTTGGACACGAATTTTATCTAGTGGGTGAAGATGCACAGGGCAATTTATATTATAGCGTCTCCACTACGTATGCGATCAAGTATGACTCGTTTGACAAAATTACAGATCAATACATTCTAAACAATGTACAAGTGAACGATGGAACAATTTATTTGGCAGATAATCAAACACAGGGGACGATTCAAGCGACCTTGTTCAGTAATTTGAATAATTACGAGTCTAATGCAGTCACATTTAATGTTGCACAGGAAGTGCCTCTGGGTACGAGTATCGAGTATTTTTATAGAACGCAGAGGGATCCTTCTGATGAAAGCGAATGGCACGCAATTCAACCAGGACAAACATTGCGAGAAGGCATAAAAGAGGGAAGCCGGTTGCAGGTCAAAGCTGTATTAAAGGGAGATGGCAAGCAAACCCCCATCTTGCACGATTGGAACTGGCAGATTACGAACATTACAGCATGGAGCGGTCATCTTTTTGGTGTGCATTTGGTGGATTATGTATGGAACATTGGGACCGAAGCTAATGCAAACTACACAATCAAGGTAACGTGGGATGACGATGTTAATGGGGAAGGAACCAGGTACGATGTTTATCGTAGTGAAACGGGTATGCCAGGATCATTTGAACTTGTTGCTGAGAATCTGACACAGAAATTCTGGTATGACTATAACCTGGAATACGGAAAAACATTTATTTACCAGGTAGATGCACATACACAGGTGGATGGTCATGAATTGTATTCTGGACGATACTTGTTTTCAGCATCGGCACAGGTTGTTCCTAAAAACGAATTGGATAGGAAACTGGGGTTGCAAGATTTTTGGACTTATAGCAGTTTCCGTACCGGTGGGGGAACGGGATATGTCAATGTGGCCAATGGCAATCTGGTATATCAGGTAACAGATAATGTCTATCCAGGTGGTTTGCTGGCCATGGTAATGCGACGGACATACAATAGCCAATCCAACACAAAAAACGCTTTGGCATATGGATGGGATTTTAGTTACAATACTCGCCTGCTTTTGGAATATGCGACAGAACAGGATGCACCAGGCGACTATCCGGTGGTTGGCGTCATCTTGAAAGATGGGGATGGTTCGTTGCATCGCTTTGCAGCGATTAAAGATGGAAATGGAGAGATTACAGGTTATCAGGCTCCGGCAGGTGTATTTATGGAACTGCGGGAACTGAAAGATACAAACGGTGCGACGATTGGTTGGGAGATAAAGCGCAAAGACAACATTGTGTATCATTTTGATAAAGAAATGCTATTGCGCAAGATGAGTGAACCAAATGGGAACTATATTGAATTTAGTTATACAGATAGTGGATATTTGGATGTAGTGCGCAGCAGCGAGGGTGCGGAAGCGCGGTTCATCTATTATACCTATGATGAAAATGCAACGGCACTGGATGAGAAAGAATTTGCTAAAACTGCGAATACGGAGCTGGTTGGTTTACTGGCACAGGTAGAGATGCCGTACGCAGATGCACAGGAGAATCCATTGCAAGGAAATAACAAGGTTGTGCAGAGCTATCGGTATGAGTTTGACTCCGCTGCACAGCACACGAGGCTTATACAAGCTTCCCTACGAATGAATGATGGCTCGCCAGGCAACTTCTATGAGGAAAATTATGTCTACGCCAATGGTCACTGGATGAACAAAATTGTTGATCCGAGAGGTAATGAAACAAGTTGGTCTTATGAAGATACCGGGAACGATAGGGAATATAAGATCAAAACCATTACGTTTGCAGATGATGAAAGCACTACGCTAACGTATGGGGATCAACAAGTTGTTATATCCAGCAGCTTCGGTTTTTCAAATGCTCTGCATTATGACGAACAAGGATTTGTAACGAAAATTGTAGATGAAGATGGCAATCAAACCTATTATACGAAAAATGAACAGCTACAGGTAACGAGCCAGGAGTTTGTTCCATCTGGCAATCAACAGGGAAGCGCGGCTGCACGTAAGATTATGTATTCGTATGATGCGAATGGAAATATCACTGCACAGGTAGCCGCTGATGGAACCATTACACGGATTGGTGGATACAATCAATGGAATAAACCGACTTGGTCAGCGGTAGCATTAACGGAGAACTTGACATTGGAGGGGGCAAAGCCTGATAGAAACGCAAACGGCATAGCATTGACGGAGTACGAGTATGACGCAAACGGAAACTTGACTAAACAAACAGATGCACTAGGGAATACCGTACAAAACACCTATGAAAACGGTTTACTAAAAACAACAAATAATGGGTTTGGTCTGAAAACCGTATATGAATATGATAACAATGGCTGGGTCATTTCAGTAAAACGAGGCCCGGATACAGAGGAGTCCACATCAGACTCTTATCGTGAAATAACATACACGTATGATCGGTATGGAAATGGAGCCTCCCAGACCGACGAGCTTGGTAGAATCACCAGCTATGAATATGATCGATTGAACAGGCTTGTTAAGAAGACGCTGCCAACAATTAACGGCCAAGCGCCAACGGAAAGTTATACATATGATATGAATCACAATATATCAACTGCAGTGGACGTGACTGGAGTGAAGGTGCAGTACGCTTATGATGAACTGGATTATTTGGTTGGACAAACTGTACGAACATCCAACAACGAAGTTTTGCAGGAGACAGGAAAGGAATATGGTACATACGCCATTTCCGAAGGCAAACGCGCTTATGTTGTAACCAACACGGATCCAGTAGGGCGTATCAATAAGACATACTACGATGAAAAAGGTCGCGTGGTGAAACAGACGTCTGTTGACGGAAATGCGGAACGAGTCAATGCAAGATATGAATATGACGTATATGGGAATTTAATTAAGAGCATAGATGGCGATGGTCGTATACAAACCACTGAATACGATGTATTGGGACGCGTAATCAAGAAAACGGTTGCACCTGGTACTACAAATGCTATGCAACAGACATATACATATGACAAAGCAGGAAGAGTAACAGGCACAACGGTTGGAACAGGATCGGATAAGACGGTTTACACATATACATATGATAAGCTGGGACGTCTTCTTACCAGCACGCAGGGTGGACAGACAACCACCTATACCTACGATGCTGTACAAGTAGTTGGAAACGACAAGCAGATTATCAATACGCAAAAGGACGCCAAGGACCATAAAAAAACGACAACATTCAATGTTTTTGGTGAAGTAATCAAGGAGACTGCTGTTGGCGATGAGGACAATACCCAAGACGATATGATCACACTCAGATCTTACCGCGAGGATGGCAGTGTTTCTGCCGTCACGTATAACGATGGAACGACCGACACCTATACCTACGATGATTGGGGACGCATAACGCGCGTCCAGTATGGAAGCGATACAGAACACGATTATACGACGTATACGTACAACCTGTTTGCAATCACCAACATGACAGACCATCGTAGGATTCGCAATCTGGAAGATCCGACCACGGCATTGACAGATTACACTGCTACGACAGAATATTCCTATGATGACCTAAAACGTGTTACCCAAACCGTACAATTCAATTCGGCCAACGGTCTGGAAAGCGGCGTGCCCACTAATTATGGTTATGATGCAAGCGGTTTGTTGACCTCGCTGACCTACCAATCCGGTGAGCAAGGGGCAAAACCTCAAACCTTGTCATACGTTTATAACGGACATGGCCAATTAACGAGCATCAGGAAGAACGATCAAACGGTGCGGACGTATGACTATACAGATGGAGGTACATTGTCCAGCACAACGGATCTGTTGAAATTCGATACAGGGAATACCAATGATACGCTGAAAACCGAATATGTGTATTCACCAGCAGGACAGGTAACAAACATTACGACAAAGGTAAAGGTAAACGGGACGGAAAATACAAAGGAAACCAAGAACTATACCTATAACGACCGCGGATTCATCCAAAACGAAACACTGACCGATACGTTCCAGGATGGAAAAACGGTTACCAAATCATATACATATGACAATGTGGGACGACTGACAGCAGAAAACACGAACACCAAAATTGGTACGGGAAACGGTATAGATAAAAACACCACATATGCCTATGATGCGGTCGGGAACCGTACACAGCGCGTGCAGGGCGAAAACACATATAGTTACACGTACAATGGGCTTAATCAGTTGACAGGGATTAAGAAGAACAACGCAGTTGATGCAACATATGACTATGATGCACGTGGCAGACAAAGCCAGCAGATTCAGAAAACGGCTGGGGAAGATGATACCATCACCACATACCAATACGATGCGGCAGGCAATTTGTCCCAGACAAAAGCGACGCGTGCGGGGAATGTTATCGCACAAACAAAACACCTGTATAACGGCGATGGCCAGCGGATCCGTCAGGAAGCTGGACAGGACGGCATTGTGAACTATGTATACACCGGGCAGGGCATGCTGTACAGCACGGATGAAAACAATATCCTTCGCACCGAGAACATCATTGACTTGAATGGACAGACCATTGCAAGCAAGCGATTTAGCGGTGAATTTGCCAACAAATACTATTTCTTCAATACGGATATTCGTGGCAGCGTGACCAGTATTCTGGGATCGGATGGGAATCCGGAGATAAATTATACCTATGATGCGTATGGGAACACGCAGGCAAATGGGAACGAAAGTTTTATCAATGACCATACGTTTGCCAATTCCATTGCAGACAAAACAACCGGGTTGCAGTATATGAACGCCAGGTTCTACGATGCCAATACCGGACGCTTTTTGAGCCAGGATGCTTGGACAGGCGATCCGGCGGCGCCATGGACACAGCACCTGTATGCGTATGCGGGCAATAACCCCATCAACTTCATTGATCCGACCGGGTATTTCTTTGAAGAGATATTAGGAATAGGAGGAGATACGCTTGGGGATTTTGGTAAAGCAATAGATGAATGGCTTGGCCTTCCTTCTCTGGATGAATTCCTCAGTGGAATTAAACCTAAGCCGACCTCCACGCCTAAGCCGACACCCACTCCAAAGGGTGATGAGAAAAAGATAGTTTCCAATCCTAAAAAGAGGCATAAATATCGGACGGAAGATGAAGCGGCTATTGCTGCGAATGAGTATGCAGCGAAATTGAGCGAGGATGGCTATGAATATGCATATGCAGTTTATCAGCTCGAGCAGGGGGGGAGTTGGTATATAACAGATTTTGTTCGTGGACCCGCACCGGTAGGAAATGCGCCCGGAGAAGCGGATTGGCCAACTGCGTATGATCTTGCTAGAGCAGCAAGAGTGGGAAGCACCGGGGGAGAGGTTTGCATTGGCCATACGCATGTAGTGCGTAAGAATGCCCGAGGAGAAGATTACCACCATGATAAAAATATGAGGACAACAAAGGGAATACCATCGTCAGTCGATTTTATGATTATCAATCATAAGGATGATACGCGCCCAATTAAGTATTCGTATGTTGGGTATGGCAGTGAACTAGCGAGGATAGATGTAGAGGCTGCAAAAAAATATAAGGCCCAAAGAAGTCATATAGGTTTGGAAGATTTATATGATTTCCAAGAAAAAATACGATAGAGGTAGAGCGAATATGAAGCGATACTGGAAAGTAGGAATCGTCTTGTTGTGTCTGGTATGTATGGGGTGTGGAGGAAACGCAAGCCAATCATTGCCCAATCCCACCTTTCTGTATGCCTTTGATGGAGATGGAAAGAGCAAAGAGCATCCCATGTATACCACCATTGAGGAGCTGAATGCGCATCCGGAAAAGTATCGGGATAAATGGGTGTTCTTTCAGGGATATATGGAAAATACGAGCCTGAGAATCATTCAGAATACGCATACACCGACGTTGGTAGATAGAAAAATCAATCCTGATATTCAGTATGCTGTAATATTAGATGTGACAAACATGGAAGCGTTTGAGCAAGAAACGGCAATAAGGGCATATATAAAGGGGTACGGAACGGAAGCAGTAGTGCAGACAAAAGCGTACTTTACTTGGGAATATTTGGAATACTTTCAGAAAGAGATAGCTTGTATTAAAGTCGAGGAGATGCGTTTGACGGAATGGGTGGAGGATGCATCATGAAGAAAAAAATGATATGGATGTTAAGCGCACTGGTATTGTGTGTACTGGTAGGATGCAGTGAAGTGCAGGGAACGGGAAGCAAAGAAGATCCATATCGGCTTACCATCGCGCAATTAAAGGCAAATCCGGAACAATATGACATGCAGTGGGTAGAATTTGATGCTTATTTGTACTGTGAACGAACGGATTGGGCATGTACTGAAGAGATCCATTATCAACTACGGACAGCCACTCTGCTGCAAGAGAATGCAGAAGAGGATACGAAAAATCGGGATAAAATCGCGATGGTGCTCACTGAATATGATGAAGATTACGAAGAGATGAAAGAACTGGTAGAAGAAGCGTTGCGAGAAGGCAAAACAATCAAAGTACGAGCCAAAGGGTTATTTGAATTAAATCCATTTCATTTAGAAGGAGAGGTAGCAGCTCGTTCTCAATTTTTAGGACATCAGATGTTGGAACGGATTGAGTGAAAAAAGAAAGGAGCCTGTACAGGCCCCTTTCTTTATTTATGCCATTATATACAAGGAGGCTCATTTTTTATACGATTTGGGGGACTCACTATAATTTGAGTATTGACAAAGAACAAAAAATTCGTCATAGTAAAATTGTAATAAAAATGGCAAATTACAACAGATTTATGTAGCAACGTCAAATTTTCATCACAATTATGGAGATTCAAATGCAACGAAGTAGACAAAAAATGATAGGGATATCATATTGCGGTTCTAGCGCCGTTGGTTTTGTTTTGTATAAAATCGTTCTTTTTTAAGGGCGGTTTTTTTTGTCCTCAAAAATGGAAAGGCAGGGAGAA
>OGQL01001468.1_pt1 | contig 17389 bp, 22 predicted proteins | sample 1553211 | NCBI WGS metagenome assembly OGQL01 (sample SAMEA2579942, study PRJEB22360) | human gut metagenome
AACTAACGCCTAAGGGAGCGCTTGGCCCATCACTGGCTGTAGCGACCGGGGTTTGCTGTGGGCAACTGCAAGGGCCGAAAAGTTTATTTGAATAAACTTTTTGAGAAGATTGAGCCGATCATTTCGTCCCGGGACGATCCGGGTTTTTATTAATTCTCAAGTTTTCCATAGCCGCTTACAGCGGCTTGTGGGAAACTTTCTCTCTGCTTGCAGTTGTCCATAACTAACGCCTAAGGGAGCGCTTGGCCCATCACTGGCTGTAGCGACCGGGGTTTGTTGTGGGCAACTGCAAGGGTCAAAAAGTTTATTTGAATAAACTTTTTGAGAAGATTGAGCAAATCATTTTGTCCCGGTCCGAACTGGCTTTCTGATTTATTGTCTAGTTTATATATAATGTATATACATTAATAAGGAGAGCAATTTGGTGTTTTCTTTTGTATGGAACGACGTTAAAGCCGTCATTAATGTTCAAAAGCATGGCGTTTCTTTCGATGAGGCTAAGACGGTTTTTGATGATCCCGAAGCACTTTTGATTGCTGATCCTGATCACTCAGAGAGTGAGGACAGGTTTGTTATTTTAGGCCTCAGCAATACGTTGAGACTTTTGGTTGTTTGCCATTGTTATAGAGATGACACAATCATTCGAATTATTTCGGCGCGAAAGGCCACCAAAAATGAAACTCTCTACTATGAGCGGAGATAAGATATGCGAAGAGAATACGATTTTTCCAAGGCAGTTAAGAATCCATATTCTGAGGCAAAAAAATCTTTAATTTCAATTCGGCTTGATAATGCAACAATCCAATATTTCAAGGAATTGTCTACAGAGCTAGGAGTACCTTATCAAACTCTTATCAATTCTTTTCTAGCCGATTGTGTAACTAAAAAGATGAGGCCTTCTACTTCTTGGCAAAGCTAAGAGCGCTAGCTGTACCGACCGGGGTTTGCTGTGGGCAACTGCAAGAGGCAAAAAGTTTATACGTATAAACTTTTTGAAATGCCTTAGAAGCCAAAGGGCCTCCGAAGAGGCCCTTTGACTATCGTACTTTCTGTGAATTATTTGCTGTTAACAGCTTCCTTAAACAATTTTCCGGCAATAAATTTCGGTTGAACGGATGCCGGAATTTTGATTTCTTTACCGGTGGCCGGATTGCGTCCGGTTCTGGCGGCACGTTCGGCAGACTTAAAAGTACCGAAACCGATCAACGCGATTTCATCTCCGGCCTTTACCGTTTTGACCACTTGGGCTATAAGAGCCTCTAAAATTTCTTTGACGTCGGCCTTGGATTTTCCGGTTTCTTCGGCAACGGCTGCAACCAATTCAGTTTTGTTCATTTCGTTTCTCCTTAAAAAAATTGAAACTAGTTAGTAATATCTCGGGTTTGGGGGCTAATTTTATCTTGTTTCTCGGGCTCTTCTTCTTTCAACTTGAGAGTCCGTATTTTGCGGCTCCGGGCAATTCGCATTCGGCCCGACAAATTTGAATTGTTCGGTGAGCACTTTCCTCAAAAACTGCTTTCGGGTTTCGCATTCTGAATACTGCCAGCGCAGACTCTCTACCAAACGAGAGTCGGAAAATAAACGAGGTTTGCTCAGCTGCTCTATAGCGTCCAAAACGTCCTTGGCTTCTATGAAAATAGCGACATCTCGGCGCCCGGCAAGCTCGGCTCGCTTTTCTTCAAGCCACTTCTTGACTGACTCATTCATTTTCCTTCTCCGTTTTCTTTACCGCTGATCTTATTTTTAACCTATCTTTATGCTGCAAAAGAAATTCGTCAATCTCTTTGATATGCAGACCTATTTTTTGATCCAGCTGTTTGAGGACTGCCGGTATCGCAGCAATGTCTGACGGATTTAATTCTCCCGATTTATTCTGTTCATTCAAAACTCTGGCTATCTGGTTCAAGTTCACGCCGATCCGATTCAGTGAAAGAGTTGAATCGGATATAAGCTGATACTGTTTAGGATCAATCTGGGATTTATTCAAAAGCAATTCTCTGACAGCTGATACGATTAGTGCCTGACGGGTTTGTCCTCTGACAGTCGCTAATTTTCTGATGGCTTCAAGCTCGCTTTTTGTCATTCTAAGAATGATCGACGATTTATCCTCTTCGCTGCTTTCTCTTTCAACATCAAGAGATACTTTTAGCTCCGGCAGGTTAAGAGACTCCTTTATGACTTCTTTTATGACGAAGTGGGTATAGGCAGAAAGATTCATATTGTTTAGCCGGGCAAGCTGCTTCCAGATGTCTTTTTCTTCCTGCGTCAGCCATACACTCATTGATGTTTTATCTTTATTCATACCGAGACTAAGGGGCACTGGGCCCCTTCTTATCAAGCTTCTATGATCCGATTTAACGTCACGTCTTCAGCGGGAACTTCTTCTTCCGTACCGTCCTCATATTTCACAACGACGAACCCATCCAACGTTTTTTTCTTATAAAGCAGTTCGCATTCTCTGCCTTCTATCAAGCATAGGATCACGGGTTTTTTATAAGTAGATTCTTCAGATTGCTCCTGCAAAAAATCATCCGCAGCCGTTTCAAGTTCTTCAGATACGTCAAGACGCTCTTCCTCGTCAGTTGTGGTCTTTTCCTCATAGTTGTCGATTGAACCGCATTCTTCCGGCGTTCCAATCTCTTCTTTCAGACCTTCCTCTGAGTTAACTGTTTCGGTTTCTTCAGATCCGTTGTCAGCCTCTTCGGGCTTATTCTCTGACTCTTCAGAGGCAACTATATCTTCCGTTGCTGGTGAGACTGAAGTATCTAAAACAGGTTCATCCGACACTTGGTCTGAAGGCTGAGATATATCTTCTTGGTCTTGAAAAGTTTGTACGTACAAACTTTTTGGTTCAAACTTTCGGGCTTCAGCTTGACTGATTTTTTCATTTTCGGCTACAAATTTCGCTGTCTCCTCGGGATATTCCTGCCAAGTTTTGAAAAGGGCATAAGCAGACTGAATACTACCGATTTTTTTTGAGGTTAACGCTTCTTTAATGCATTCCGGCAATTCCGGCCATACGGCATATTGAGAAACGATAGCCTTATTCAAACCTAATTTTTCGGCTACGTCCGTTTGTTTTTCTCCGGCCTCCAACTGTCGGCAAATAAACTCTGCGATTTCTACCACACTTAGATTTGCTCTTTTGACGTTCTCGGCCATTTGGACATAACCGATTTCTTCCGATTTGAGCGTCTTTTTGACAATTGCGCGGATTGTTTTGGCTCCGTTCAGCTTTACAGCCCGGAACCGTCTTTCTCCGGCAATGATGTAATACTCGCCTTCTTTGTCCGGCGAAGGGCGCAGGACAATCGGCTGGATAAGACCGTGGGTTTTAATGCTTTCTGCGAGTTCCTTTAAAGAATCCTCGTCAAACTCTTTACGAGGCTGCTGCGGATCGGCTTTAATAACTTCGAGCTCGACATCCCGCATTGTCTCTTCAGGTACTTCTGAGCGTCTATGAGTAAAGTCTTTAGCTGCTTTATTGATATTGCCTAAGTTCAGATTTAATCCCATTTTCGTTTCCCTTATTAAGGTCCAGCAACAGGCTGAACATCAACTGCTACCAATTTGTCACTGTCTTCGGATTTCTTAATTTGAATTTGTTTCTGAGGCGTTAATCCGAGCTGCTTAAATATTGATACCCAAACTCTTGCCAGTTCGAGCGCTTCGCGTCTTGGTTTGCCGTTTTCGCTGAAAAATACGGGACGGCAAAACTGCTGCGCAGCTGTGTATTCGCTTCTGTCATAGATGCAGCACACGCCTTCAAACTTTCCGGTTTTCGGCTCGTATTTCTTCAGAAGCAGATTTTGAGTTTGCTCGATAACCCATTCAAAGTTTTTCTTTTGAATGCCCTGCATCTTCACCATGCTCATCAGCAGCCCCAAAAATTCCAAGGAATTGTTCACGTTCTCCTGAATAACTTTTGCACGCGCTAAAGTTTTTTCGACCCCACTGATAGATTCTGATTTGACCTGAAAGGGGATTAGGTAATGGGTGCTCAGGCTGAGTGCAATCAGCTGACGAACATCGGCGCTCGGTGAGCAATCAATAATGCACAGGTCGAAATTGTCACTCACGGCGTCCAATGCCGAATAAAGATTTTGTGTGATTCCGGCTGCATCCCTCATGCTTTCCAATTCCAGAAGATTGTCGTCTCCGGGAATTACCATGAAGGGCTCTTCAGCCTTCACCAATCCGCCGTTTTTCATGATTAAACCGGCGGTTGTTTCGGTCGGAACGCACAAACCCGAGTTAATCAAAATATCGCTTGTATTTCTTTGCTGATCCAAATCCACAACAAGAACCCGGTTGCCGAGTTTGAAACGGCAGAAAAGCGCAAATTGAGTGGCAATAAATGATTTGCCTACGCCGCCCTTCTCATTGATGATAGCTAGTGTTTTCATGGTACCCCCTTTTGTTAATCCTTGATCTTTTTAAAAGCCGTGATTTCTTCAGAATAAAATGTCCAATTTCCTTTTTTCCACCCGGCGCTTCTTTGCAAGCCGCCTTTTAGCATGACTTCATAAACCTCTTCCGAGTCGGGTTTAAATTTCGGGTATGCATTCCATCCGCCGGGATCGAGCTCGGTTTGATTCTCTAATACCGCTTCTGCCGGGCGCGGCGAAAACTCTCTGTACGCAGCAATTTGATTTTCAAACCGAACCCAGTATTTATCTTTGGTAATTTTTCCGGTACGGAATGACCCGTTTTTCAGTTTGACCAACCAATAATCGCACTCTCTGGTTTCACCGTTAATGGCCGGTTCAGTATCCAGTCTGGGCGGTATGACATCAGGCCATGCATTCCATTCGTGAGGCCGGTACTGTGACTCTTTAAGAAGGTGCGCTCTATCTGCAATCACATCTATCTGTTTGCCCGTGATGCTTAAATCTGAAGGGATACTGAATACCAAATTATTGGCATTTCGATTCTCAAAGGCCGCTGAAAAGATTTCAGGAAAGACTGAATCATCTTTCATCAGCATTCGAATTGAACCGATCAAAGTCTGATCGCAAAGTTCTTCCGGATTAAAGGGTGCTGTCATGTTTTTCTCCTAGGGTTTTATATTTAGAGGTCGCCAAGCCACAACTTCCGTTGTCACCGGGTGAACCAAACCGCCCTCATACTCAACGGTAAAAGTTACATCACTGCTAAATGTCTCAGTCCAATACCCGCGTGTCTCATAGGTTTTGTCGGCTCCTTCGGGGCGGTAAGCTAAACGAACGACCTTAAATTGTTCCGGCAGCGGTTCAATCTGCCCCGAAAGAACCTTATGCCAGTCGATCTTTTTCCATGATTTATTTAGAGATTGAATTAGGCGCATGATTCCTCCTCCTTTGAAAAGGAAAAACGTGTAGGATTAAGCGCCTTGGTTTTTCTATAGAGAATGCTTTCCGAGAGGGAGGCAGAAGCCCCTTTTGAGATGAAATCTTCTAATTTTCTTAAGGGAAGAAAAACACAGGGCTCGATGCGCCTTGGACAAGCGCCGAGCCCTTGAACAAGGAGATTAGTCGTGAAACGTAAACAAGTACGACTATTTCTGCTCCTTATCGTGTTGAGGGAATTATCCGTCAGAGCTGACTTTGTTGTCAACTTTGAAGGCTCTGTTTCCTTGGCCGTAATTGGAGCAGCAGCGCTATTATTCTTAATTAAGGAATAGTGCTGGATGCCGGGACGGTGGTTTTGTTCCTGCATTTTTTCTGCTAAGAATGCCGAGAGAGATTCAGTCGGTTTCCTGTAAAATGCCCTACGCGGAATAAGCGGGCTATCCGGGCGCAAAAGCCGGGCCCCGGCTGATTTCCTTGATTGTTTGTAAAAGAAAAGGTCGTTGTCGGCGGTATAGGATTCTCGCCGGGGATTCCCTGCAAGGGATGAAAGGCGGTACGGGTGTTCATTTCGACCCCGTAAAACGGCAACGGCCCAACTGCTGAGAACAGTCGAGCCGAAGTCAATCAAGGGAGCACTAGCGATGCAGTCGAAGAACTCGCTAATCTCCGTAGAGATATTAACACAAGTAAACAGAGAAGGGTTTACCTTCAAAGTTAAAGTTGCGGTGCCTTTGGCGCTGCTAGTGTTGATTATCTCGGCGGTCGCTGACAGTTGGTTTTCATAACCGTCAGCTGCGTTGAGGTTTAACGCAGGAAGTCCCGGTTCGGGGCTTCCGGCTGTTTTTTGTCTGTGGTTGTTCGGCATGACTGTCTCGGTTACTGTTTTTTGCGGAATAAAGGAAATTTCGTTCCGTGCAGGTCGATAAAAGAAATCTCAGTGAATAATTCCGAAGCTTGAAGCGCTTCGAGGCACATTCGGAATCCGTTTGTTTTTGAATCTATTTCCGGGCATTCTTTTCGGAATCCTTTGAGCGCTTTTTTAAAGAGATCGTCGTCCAGGCAAGAAATCAAATACTGTTTCTCTCCCATTGATTCATAAATGAACCTATCCAAAGACTTTTTCTGCTGTCCTGATTTCATTTTGTCCCTCTGTAACTTTCCCAGTTGAAAACGACAAAAGTGTTGGTCTCAAAGATCCGATCTACAGTGCGTTCGTCCATGAACTCTTCCAAAGAATCTTCCCCGCGCAGGGAAAGGTTAGAAATGAGGATCGTCGGCTTTAATTGTTCGTAACGGTCATTGATGATGGTGAAAAACAGATCTTTTTCTCTCGGAGAAATCTCACGATTCGTACCGATTTCGTCGATGACCAAGCAGTCCAGTGCGGCCAGCTTCTTAAGGTACTTTTTCTGAGAATCATCCGTCGAGTTCCATGTTGCCTTCACAGCCGTAAAGACTTGATCCAGAGACGTGTAAAGCGCTGCTTTCTTTCCGGCAATAATCTCTTTCAGCAAAGAACAAGCCAAATGCGTTTTTCCGGTTCCGGGGCGACCGGTCAGAAGCAGTCCGTGTCCCGTTTTACGGTAATCCCCGAACCGCCCAACAAAGTCTCGGCAAAGGCTTACCGCGGCCTTTTGCCCGTCGTTCGTCACTTCATAGGTTTCAAAGGTTTGATCTGTGAATCTGGCAGGTATCAGCGCTTGGCCGAACGCGGCCTGACAGCGTTTTTCTGCTTCGCAGAGCGGACAGCCGTTTGTGTAGCGCGTCCCTGAGGCATCCGTTATGGAGTACACGTAGGACGTACCGTGAACCGGACAGGTTTTGATAGTCTTTTGGACGTTATCGGTATCAGATGACATGGCGTTCCTTGGGTTAGTAATCGTTGGGGTTAGCGTTCGTAATTCGGATCAAGGCTGTAGGAGCCGTCGGGATTCTTGATTAACCCTTCCGTCCAGTCTCTGTCCGAATACTTCTTTTTCTTCGGAACGTAATTCGGGTCGGGGCTCCAAGACCCGTCGGGGTTTTGAATCAGTCCTTCCGTGTAATCCCGCTCGGATTTTTTCTTTCTCCGTTTAACCGTCACCTTTTCTCGTTCCAGCGAGGAGATCACATATGCGATTGATCCTGCAAAATTGGCTCCTTCGGAGCGCTTTTGCTCTTTGCATCTGGCGATCAGCAGGTCAAAAGCCTCTTGGTCGAACCGAGGAAGAACGTCGGAAAGAAGCGCATTGAAACGGGTTTGATTTCTGTCTGAGCGCGAAACCCATGCTTCGAGAAACTTTTGGTCTAACCCGGAATCAACCAGAAGCGTTTTGGCTTCCTGAAGCGTCCATTTTTTTCCGGTAGAGAATTTTTCAATTTCGCGCGAATTTTGATTTTTAAAATTTTCAGTTTTTTCTTTAACCGATTCCGATACCGATTCCGATTTATTTTTATTAATTAAAAAATTATCAGATATCGGATTAATCGGATTATCGGACGCGCATACGTGCGCGAGGGACGGACCGGCTTCCGACTCGAACTCGGGAGCATTAGATAAGTTTTCAAGTTTTTCTTGAAAATCAACGAGTTGAGATTCTTTAGCCGTAGCAAAATCTGGGTTTGCTACAACTTTGCTAGGGTTTTGCTTGGTGTTTGCTTGAGGTTTGCTTGAGATTTGCTTGAGATTTGCTTGCCCTTTGCTAAGAATTTGCTTGGCATTTGCTTGTGAGTCGCTTGAGTTTTGGTAATCGTTTGCTTGGGTTTTGCTTGTGCTTTGCTTGAAGTTTGATTGGTCTATGCTTGGGTTTTGCTTGCTATTTGCTTGAGCTTTGCTTGACATTTGCTTGAAAACAACCTCTTCGTCAGGATATTGCGTTTTTTCTGCTTGACCGACGATTGCATCACTGTCATCTTCAACTTGAACCGGCAAGCCTCGGGTCTTTAGGTTCTGAACTCTCTTCAAGCCCCCTTTCATTCCAGCCAAAGCTCGGGCGACTCGTTTTTGAACTTCTTTTTCGATTAATTGCTCTATGTTTAATTGATGTTCTTTTCTCTTCTCGATTTGACTCTCTATCCTTATGTCAATGAAAACATCGCCTTTCTTCGTGAAAAATTTATTAAGCACTTTGCCTAATGTCTTTTCATGAACAGGGGTATAAACCGGGTAGAGCCCTTCGATATCATCTTCTGATAATGGGCTTCCTTTTAATGCGTAAGCTGAACGCAACTTAAAGAGGCAAGCAAGTTGAGGTTCCGGAAGCGATAAATAGTCCTGTGTATATTCTTCTGCTGATAGAAAGTAACAAGGACTTTCAAATTGATTGGATTTACTCATATTGCACTACCCGTTGCCTATAAAAATCATCTGCCTCGATATGAGTAAATCATAATAGTAAAAACCAAATTTGTACACTACGTACAAATTTATTTTTTTTATGTTGTAAAATATTGGTATAGTGATTCCCCGGAGATATTTTTATGGCGAAAACTACTTTTTGTTGTATTTTGGTTGCTCTTGCCTGCGGTTGCGTTCAAGCAGCCGATTCTTCCATAACGGACCTGAAGTCTGCTAACTTTCAACAATTAAAGTTAGAGGCTTCCTCGTTGGAGTTAAACGAACGGCAATGCAATAAAGATTACCTTTGGGAATTTCGAAACAGACTGACGGAGTTGCAATTTCAAAAAGTGATTGACTTTAAAACCAAGTACTCAGTGGATCGCTTGGTAGAGAAACATCTCAAAAAATGTGTTGATGCCAAACTCTACAAATAAAAGTCTGGGTGGTTTGAGGAGTTGGAGTACGGCTTACAGACTTGTTCCTGTGCAAACGTATAACGCCTTAGCTAATATTTTTATTTTTGATAAATCCGTCAAACGTTGAGAAAAATCATCGGTTCGAATTTGATAGCCCCCTTCATAGTCAATGGAGATCAGACGAAGCAACTGTTCTCCGTTGACTTCTATCAGGTAAATACCCTCGCGTGTAAAAGTATTAACTCCAAAATCAAGGATCAAAGCATCGCCAATCTTACATTTTGATTTCAAAGAGTTATCTTCAACGACTACAAATCGCAAATTTTCTTCAGAAGTGGCTTTTAAAACTGACTTGATAAAATAATCACTCAATTTCATTTCTCCATCGAAAAGTGTAAAAGTTAGATTCGATGGAGTGGCGCTGTTTAAACGATAGCTTCTTATTCTATTGAAAGAAGATTTCAAAAAATTTTCAGATTCCTTAATTAGTTCAGTTTGAGGTTTATCGTGAACTACATCCATCCAACCCGGTTGAAGGTGTAGTTTCATTTCAATTTCTCGCGCAACCTCCGCTCCCATAACTCTTGGAGTTTTGGCGCTAGGCGGTTGAGATTTGTTTTTTATTTGGTTAAAGGTTCCGTCATACCGTTTTCTTCCCAAAGCAGAATTGAGATTAGCGACGGACTTATACATAGAGATCAGCTCTATTAAATTTTTCCGACGGATTTCATGCACATCTGTCATTTCTTCACCTCTTAGAAAGATATAACAGAAGCTGCTTTTTTGTTTATTCTTAGATGAGCTAATGAAATTTGTACTTTTTGTATATTATTTGTACATTGTTGTACAAATTCAGGTAAAATAAAAACAACAAAAATAAGGTGTAGCAATGAATTTGAAAGACTATTGTTCGTTTCTAAAAGAAGCTGGGGTTGCTGATCCTAGACGGTATTTAGCAACCGAGCTGGGGCTTTCTAAGGCAACGATTAACTCTTACATCTGCGGGCGTCGTTTAATTTCACCCGAGAATTGCCTGACATTGGTCAACCTTTCCCGTGGACACCTAACTTGTGAAGAGTTGCGTCCGGATATCCCTTGGAAGTTCGCTCAATTAGATAGAAGTAACGCTGAAACCGGCAGATTAAAAAAAGAGATTAAGCAGTATTTGAGCTGCCCCGGAGCAGAAGCGTTAACCGCTTGACCTCAGGTTGATCCTGAAAGAGTTGAGACAAAACATGATAAACATAGACTTTCACACAGCCGGTTTGCTTTTCGTCACGCTGCTATCTTTAATAGCAGCGGGCCATATAGTTGTTTTGTCCCTTATTTGCTGTTTCTCTCACTCTCTTGAGATTCAAGTCATCATCCATAAAGTCAACGCTTGTCTCTTAGTTTTTCAGGCAATTTTAGCGGCAGCCCTCATAGGTCTATATATATGCCGTCCCGATCCCACGTCTTCGTCGGATCAGGCAGATGACAGTAAGCTTTTTGAACTACAGACGCCTCCCCCTGTAGAACTTCATAGGAGAGATCAAAAGTGATGTTGTTTTCTGAATTCAACAGCGTTTCCAATTCGATCTCCAATTTCGTGAGGATAGGAGAGAATGAGTTTGATAGGTGTAGTGTCAATTTCACTAACCGCTTCCCTATTTTTTCTGCTACAGAAGAATATGGCTTGGATTGTCACGCGGTTTCAAGGCTTGCTGCCTTGCGACGTGTATACGGCTTGCAAAGACTTTGTCCCAGAGTTCTTAGTAATCAGCGTCATTCTCACTTATTTTATTTACTCGTTCTTTTTTCTACGCCCCTTTTTTATCCGCAGGTTCCGAGCATGGACAGATGCAGAATTCGTTCTGTACTCTCTCCTGATGATTGTTCTAACGGGCCTCTGGTTCATTCTCTCCGAAGTGTTCGATTCCGGATCAGAACTTTTTTGCTCAATTTGATTTTTCGCGTCTCTCATTTCCGCAACTGTCAGCGCCGAAAACAAGGCGCAAAACATAGACATTGCAGTGCACAAAAAATCAGTAATTTGGGGTTCTTTATACCAACAAACAATCAGTGCGATAAGGCAGGTGGACGACCAGAGCATAAATTTATCGACAGAAGCAAGCTTCACTTTTTCCTCCGGGTATTGGGTTTGGATTTTTGTCTGACAGCTCAAATTTTACCCAGTACACCGGAGACCAGTTTCGTGAGGATGAGATGATGGCCGAGCAGAAATTCTTCTTCATCCTTCTTCTTTCCGGCCTTTGCTGTCTGGCAATTGCACCTTTATTCCTGTTCCAAAACAGCGAAAGGAACTCTGTGTCTTTTACCGCACCCGGACTAATGCTTATCGGCATTGCGTTTGTCCTTATCGGCTGCTGCGGTTTTGTGGGACTGGACAGTTACGGGGGCTGATATGAAAACGATTTTCTGTTTTTTATCAAATCGACTTCGAAATGTTGGAAAAACTTCTTCATCCTTGGGAGGAATTCCAAAGCGTTCAGTTTTGGTGGAATTACTTAACATATGGCTGGGTGATTATTACCACTCATTTCGACCTAATATGTCTTGTTTACATCTTAAAAGTGAAGTCGAAACTGCCGAAGTGTTTTCAGGGAGAGCTTCTGTCTCGCTTGTTTCCAATGGATACAGAGACATTTCTTGTGCTGTTTTCCGGCTACTTTTTGGTGTTTGTGGTCATTCCACTGTCAGTTATTGCAATTCTGAGTTTCTGAAGCTCTTCGGTTGCGTCAACAATAGCTTCAATAAGCTGCTGTTGATTCTTACTGTTCTCCGCGGATACATAAATAGCAGCGAAACCGGCAGCACAAGAACCGAGCGAACAAAGAAACAACACTATGTTCCTTTGATCCTCGTTGCCGTAAAGGATAGCTATCGGTACAAGGGACAAGACAAGAACAAAAAACAAAGCAGCAAAGATAACAATGTTTTGAAAAATACCCTTTTTCATCCTTCATCCCTCCGGGAATTGATTAGCCATTTGAGTTGGGCAACTAAATTCTATTCTTTTCCTCGGAGGCTCAATTTCCTCGGACTCTTAGCAAGAGAATCGAGACAAGCACACACCCCCCGCCTGTCCGATTCTTTCGAGGGTCTTTCAGCGCTAATAATGTTTCTGAACACCGAGCCCGTTACTAGGCTCCTTGGGTTATTTGATTTGAGCAAGTACAACTCCTCCATTTTCAGAACATTGTCCGGCTATCCGGCGGCGCTGTTTTTTATTCCTGATCGGAGGCTCTATGAGTAACTTAAGCCTCAATCAATTGAGACCTGAACAGGTCTGCGAGCGTCTCGGCTGCGGTAAAACCCAGTTATACAAATTGGTAAAAAACGACCCGACGTTTCCGAAACCGATTCAATTGTCCAGTAGATGGACATTTTGGTACGAGTGTGAGATAGACGCTTGGACGATAAAAAAAGCCGCCGAGCAGCAGGGCTTAAGCATTGAAGCGATGACGGAGCGATTAGCCAGCGCAAGCGCTTTCTCCATGAAATTCAAAGAATTGATGGCAAGCTGAAAATGAAAATAAAAGTCTCAAATCCCAAAACATTACTAGCCTTGGCAGCCGTCAGCGCCCTGCTGTCCGGCGCGGGTTTCAAAGTGTTGGCTGATACGACGGATTATTCTCAAATCCCGGGTATGCCGAAAATCGAATTGATGACCGGCAATGACCGCTGGGGATGTGAAGTTCTCCTCTGCTTAGCCAATCCCAACGGACCGAAAGCAGTAAGCGAATGCCGTCCACCGATAGACAAACTGTTTGACTGCCTTTCTTGGCGTCACCCATGCAAATTTCCATCCTGCCCGATGGCCGGAGACGGCAACTATGCGAAGCAGCTTTCTGACGGATTTGATCCTTGCATCCTTCAAGGGATGGAAGATGCTCCTCAAGGCTGGATCGTTGAAGGAAACATCAACGACAACAATCAGTTCAAAACTGACCGTCGGAAAAACAAACTACTTAGAAAAAATAATGCCAGCTACAACTGGGCCGGAGAGCATTGGTTCAAAGCAACCGAGGACTCTCCCGGACATTGGGGAGGCACTAAAGCTTGCGTTAAGGGCTATCAAGGTACTGCCTATGAGAGTTACACCTGTTATGACAGCTCGGGAGACAGCAGCAGTTCTTCCGTTTGCTTCCGACCTGTCCGCGTCTATGAACAGGTGAAATGGCAACAGTATCAGTCCAGACGAGCCATTGATGTCTTCATCAACGGCAAAAATTGGACACGAGTGCATTGGTAAAGATCAAAGGTTCATCATGGTTGAAATAACTGCCTCTGACATTTATTGGATCGGCGCGATGGACAAGATCTCCCTTGGTCTTATTTTTCTAGCATGTCTCTCCGCTCTATTAATCATTTGTGCCATCCAGATCTACTCCGGAGCCATGGCTTTATTCGGAGCCCTTCTTGGCATAGCTTGTACTACCGCCTTCATATTTATTCCAAGTTCTCAGACTATGGCAGCAATGAAGGTCCTTCCGGCAATCGTCAACAATCAACGAATACAGGGGATCTCAGAGAGCACTGTGAAACTAACAGAACAGTTTCTGAAAGAGAATCTGGAAACATTAAAAAGCAAAGATAAATCGGGAGATAAAAAATGAGAATCAACAATGTGGAATACCCGAATGTTTCCATCCGCGTCATCGAATCCAAACGTGTTGTGGGTCTTACCGGGCCGAAGTCGATTCACCTTTATGAAGCAAATATCAAAAGAGGCGCAGTAATTCAGAAAAGAGCTTCAGAAAACATAGCCGAACTTCAGGACTGGATTCTTTTGAAGGTCGGAGGCCGATTGCGGTCAGCGTAACAGTTAATGCCCGGAAGCAGACGGCCTGATTGACAGGCGCGGTTGCATCCTTGGCGGGACAATGCAGCCTCCGGGCACCAATTATTCTAATCGTCCCGCCCCGTTGAAAGAACGGTGACAGTTGATCTTTCGGTTCATAACAGTCTGCACAGAAAGTCCCGCCAGATTTTTTGAAATAAGAGTTATGAACAACAGACAAATCTCAAGGTTCGGACTTTCCTTCTTTAAGGACGGTTCGGCTTTTTGCACCCTTTTTCCTCCTCAGTTTCTTTAGGAAAAGGCTTTCGGCTAACGAAAACCTTTTCCCAAATCAACTTCATTTCCTTAAGGAGGAAAAACAATATGCCAGAAAAAACTTTATTCAGCGTCTTGCTCTTTACCTGAAGAGCGGAACCAATCTCGTCATTGATTTCGGTGTTTTAGACCCAGGAATTCCCTGCCCGCAAATTGAATCCCTGAAAAAAGCCCTTGATAAGCCTGAATCTGAAGAAACGACTGAAGAAATCAAAGAGAAAGCTCTTGAACCAAGCAACGAGTTCATCGAATTCAAAGGACAACGCGAAGTTCATGTCCGCATCAACGAAATCGCCGCATTTGAAGTGATTCCTCTGGTTCTCACTCCAAAAGAACAGGCCAAGACCGAATAAATAGCACAACCCGAGGAGGAGATATGAACAAAATTTTCATGAAAATATGGAATCGGAAACGGGGGTGCTTTGTCGCTGTTTCCGAAGCCATGACGGCTGCAAGCCAAAGCTCCAAGACAAGTGTGATTGTCGGATCGGCTTTGCTGATGTCATGCATGACGGCAGTCAATGCTGCAACGATCAACGGCAACACCTCGTGGAACGATATTGCTTTCTCATTTCATGACAATGGTTCCAGCATGATCCGTTCGGATTATGTAATCAACGGCAGCTTGACAGTACCTTATCGAGGACAAACAGGTTGGAGTTTTATTGCCTTTGATTGCTCACACGGAGATACAGGACGCCCCGTCCAATCTTTGACTGTCAGAGACAACATGACGATTGATAATCAGGCGATTCTCATTCTAGCCGGACACGGCTCCGGCAGAGGCGGATCGAACGGCACTTTATCAGTCGGTGGAGATTTAAACCTTAACAGCACTCTTTACTTTAGCTTGGATCGCGGAGGAGAAACCGGCTCTTTACAAGTGAACGGAGTCTTACGGCTAGGGCAGTCCGGGACTCTCGCCGACAGTCTTAACGGAAATACGAACCCAAAAATCTCGTTGAACGCCAACGTGTTAGACACTTCAGGAACCGTTGACTTTAAATCGGGTACTGGGTCTGTAAATTTTGGAAAGGTCATTGTCCGGGGCGGCAACTATGTCGAAAGTTCTGCTGTTCCTATGACTATCTCTCAGGGCCTTGAACTTCTTGGCGGTACCTTTATAAACCGTAATCCTATCGTTGTCGGTCAGAACGTTGGAAATTACTTGACCCTTGGCGGCGGTCATTTCAGCAATGCTCCAACATTGGGCATTAAGAACAACGCTGCGGTTTCTATTACCGGCGGTAGTTATAACTTCACTACTCTTAGCAAAGAGAACGGATCGCTGTCAAATTCCGCCACATTGATAGTCACCAACTTCAACCAGTCCAACGGCACCTCAACCAATAACGGCAATCTAACTATCGGTCACGCTAACCTCTACGGTTCATTAAATAACACTGGGACATTGACGATAACCGGCAATGTCACGAGCCGAGGAAACCTCTCAAGTACCGGCACATTGAACAATCGCGGCAACTGGACGGAAACGAATCGCTTTACGATTGCCGGAAATTTAAACAACACCGGCAGTGTTAATTTTCAGAACGGTTTCCAACTCGGAAACGGACGTCTGACCTCTTCCGGGACAATCCAAACCAATAACGCTTTGGACGTTTTCGACAGCCTCGGAACCACCGGTCGGCAAGATCTGCACTATGTAAGCCTCAATTCCTCTCTGCCGCAAGAAGTCAAAACAAGTTTGACTGACTTCTTCCTGAAGTATTTACCGGGAACCGTTGCCAAAAACTTAATCGACCATGCCTCATTTACCGGCGGAAAAGTGATCGTTACTGGCGTGAACCTCACCCAGACGCAAGCGGACGATTTGGCAAAGGCATTCAAAGAACAGTTTTTTCGTCTATCGAAGGTTTCCGCCAGTGCTGTCTTAGGACAGTGCTGATGGAAACGTTTGAGTTTCTTTCCTAGGAGAAAAAACACATGAACAAAATCTTTAAAAAGATTTGGAACCAGTCCCGAGGATGCTTTGTTGCCGTTTCCGAAGCAATGACTAGCGCTTGCCAAAATTCGGGTAAAACGGCTGTCATTCTCAGCGGTCTCCTCTCTTTGAGTAATGTCTATGCTCTTACTACTGTCAATGGCAATATCGAGTTAGGTAATTTACGAGAAGATACGAAGCGCACCTTAGTCGATAGCTACGTCATCAACGGCAATGCCACAGCAAATGTTGCGGAACTAAATATCTCTTGGACATCCAAAAATTACAGAGACATGGAAAACCAGTCCCTGCAAGTCAATGGAAACTTGGATTCCAACTGTCCCCTTTTTGTAATTGCACATAGAGGAGATGGCGCCAGCCGTCTTTCCGGTGCCCTCTCTGTTCAAGGCAACCTAAATCTTCACAGTGGCCTGTTACGAGTTGGAAGTGGCAACTCGAACAGCGGAGGTGTTGTTACCTCATCTTTGAATGTTGGCGGGACTATCAACATCGCTTCAGGAGCAACCTTAGATAACCGACCGGATTATCACCATGTCCAGTTCCAATTAAATGCCGGTGCCATAGACAGTTCGGGCGTTTTTGATATTTCTTCCGTTGAATCTGGTGCGGCTAATGTGGGATACCTGACTGTTCGGGGAGGCAACTTCAGACAAGCCAGCAGTGTCCAAACTTATGTTGCCAATTCAATTGCACTCTTGGGTGGCACTCTCAACAATCAAGATTCTCTATACGTCGGTGGTAAAAACGGTAATTTTTCAGTTGAAAACACACTGACTTTGGCCGGTGGAGTCTTAGGCAACCGCACCTTATTGACCCAAGCAGGCGGAACTGTAAACGTTTCTGCCGGAAGCTACGACTTTACAACACTAAATAAATCGAACGGAACTTTAAACAACCAGTCCGTATTAAGCATTGTTAATTTCAATCAATCCAACGGATCTACTAACAACAATGGCAAACTGACGATTGGAAACACCAATCTTTTCGGTTCACTGAATAATACCGATACGCTGACACTGACCGGCAATGTCACGAGTCGAGGAAATCTAACCAACAGCGGAAATCTAAACAATCGCGGCAGCTGGACGGAAACCAACCGCTTCACGATTGCCGGGAATTTAAACAACTCAGGCTTCGCCAATTTCCAAAATGGCTTCCAATTCGGAAACGGACGCCTGACCTCTTCCGGGACAATCCAGACAAATAACGCTTTCGACGTATTCGACTCTCTTGGTACGACCG
>OGQL01001472.1_pt1 | contig 17359 bp, 14 predicted proteins | sample 1553211 | NCBI WGS metagenome assembly OGQL01 (sample SAMEA2579942, study PRJEB22360) | human gut metagenome
GCACACATTGTGCGGAGCCTCTCCTGTCTTATATGCCTCTTTTATATTTCATATGGAAAGATGCAGGCCATTCATGGCGTTACGGTTGTTTATGCACGCAATTCATTCATCGCTTTTATCGCGGCCCTTTTGGCCATCTTACGCGTGAGCGAACGGCCAGACGCAACGGGCTCGAAAAAGCCGTCATGCTCTTTTTCCACCGTCCATCGCCAACCAAGCACGTTATTTTGAGCGACTCGAATACTGAACGAAGATCCTACACGCCCACTACCTGCCACATTCATTCCAAGCTCCCTTTTTCAGGATTTTTGGGCTGGATGCATACGTACTCATTATTAGCGTTTATGGACGTTTCGCACAGCCTATCAAGATACTGCATATAGTACAGCACTCACATCAAGAGAACTGTACTATATGCGATTTTTCAAGCTGAGCGGAATATTGTTCACTTACTCGCCATCTTTGGCCGTATGATGCGAACCTTTGCGGGGACCGCGCTTGCCGGATACACCCTTTGCAGCATCGGCCACAGCAAAAATGACAACCTTCTCATCCGGGTAGGACTCGCCATCCATGGCGAAATAGGCGATCTGGTCGTCTGCGACCGGCGGGAAAGTGAAATACTTCTGCACCGCTACCAGCACATCGGTGGTACGCACGGTCACGGAAGAAGCCTTTCCTGCAGCGTCAGAGTCGACGCCATCGGCCTTGCTTCGCTTGGTCTTGCAGAACTTGATGGCGTTCTCGTCTTTGGCGTCGCATGCCTGGACTGCGATCTTCTTCTGCTTGTCATTCACCAGCAATTTCACGTATGCCGGGCATCCGAGCGCTTCGGTCACGCCTTTGGAAAAGCGAACGGATGATTCCATGACCGTCATGGTCATCTTATTGGTGGTGGTCTTTTCTCCCACTGCTTCAAATCCGTCAAGAACAGACATGCCAACCCCTTGAAAATATAGGATATTAATTACATGCAATATAATACAACAATTCGCATAAATACACCCTTTTTTTCACTAATAAAATAGGGGGTATCTCCGCTTTCCAGCAGAAATACCCCCTGTATTTCCAAGAATATAGCAATAATTCATAGACTTCATTGAACAAGTTTTCATTGAGATGAATTCAAGGAAAACATGCACCAATAATGTCGAGAATTACCGCGCCATATTTCAATAGTTGTATTTCACATCATTGGTCATTTTGCCACACGGCGTCTGATCGAGCTTCATATCAGCCGTGGCCTTGTCAGACACGGTCACGTCGAACTCGTACGTCACGCTCTTGCCAGGTGCGATGTACGCCATACTGGAGTTCAATGGCTTGCCGTCCATGGTGACATTGCTACGGTCACGCACATCACCGGTCACGGCGATTGATCCAATCGAACCACCTGCAGGCGCGTAAATCAGCACACGCTGCGCGGATGTGCCACTCGGCGCCACGGGCACGCCACCAACGCCCTTCTGCTCACCACCGAGAATGTAACTCGTGCAGGTAGCCATTTCCGTGGAAGTCATACGGTTGGTCAGCGTGTACTTCACGTGGTAGGTCTTGTCACCTGTCTTGGTCACTTCGCTGGTACGGTCGATATACCAACCCATCTTCGAAGGATTCTGCTCGCTGATGTAAATGCCCGTTTCCGGATTGGTCTCGCTCTCAGGCGCATTCTTGGCGAGTCCAGCACCTTGGAAGTACTTCGCTTCGTCATCGTGGAACGTGTAGGCGTAGAAGTGGCGGTTCTCGGCCAAATCACCGATGCTTTGCGCCACCTTCATCATCTTGTCCACAGTCATGTTGCCAAAAGCGCCGTCCATCACCGTTTTGGCAATGTACTCGAAGTATTCGTCCTGCTGTGCCACAGGAACGTCCTTGTAGATGGTGTTGAGCATGTATTCGGCGGTGTTCTCGCCGGTAAGCACAGTGCCGTTGGACAAAGTGACTGGTCCGTTGATCTCCACCATCTTCTGGATGAACACCGGATCCACGGAAATCAAACCGTCGATGTTGCAGGCATATTGCGAACGCTGCCATGAAGCGTTGAGCATTTCCGCGTTGCGGGAAACATCCGGCACCGCGAAGGTGTCTCGCACGTCGAAGGAGAAACCCAACGGCCTGTTGAATACCGCATGTTCCTCAGCGGTGCCGTTGTTGCCATTGACGAACTCACCATTCGGGTGGAAGTCCCCCACCGCGATTTTGCCATGATCCGCAGTCATGGTGCCGAGAGAGCCAACCAAGCCGCCGCCGGAACGTGTTTCGGATGTGGTCTGTGCCGCCAGCAAGTATGTGCGGGCACCGTTCTGGCCGAGGAAGGAAGGCAGCATGTGAGTGGCGTTGCTGACCTGTCCAACCAAATCGGCGATATTGTCAAGCTGGTCCTTGCCCTGCTGATAGGCTTTCTTCACCATGCCGATTTTCGGCTCGGCAAGACTGTTATACTGCTTGTTCTGCTGCTGCACCTGCTGGTTGAGCTTGTCGAAGTTACCTTGCGCATCGGCGATTGGCTGCAGATTAAGTTGCCCTTCCGCACCGGAAAGATTGGCATCGGCAAGCTGTTGCACCGCAGTGGTCAACGATGGCAGTGTCTGCTGTGCAAGGTTGTCCACGACTTCCGTCATGCCTTGCACAGTGGCGATGTCACTGCCGACGAACGGCATTTTCGCAGCCACGTTCCATAATGAACCGTGCGCAATCTGCTTGGCCTGCGTCGTCTGCTGCTGAGCCTGCGCGATGGACGCCTGCGACGCGGCGGCATCCTTGAGCTTTGCAGGGTCATTGATTGCGGATAGTGAGGATATGGCTTGCGATTCGTGTGCCTTGACGCTTTTTGCCTGCTTATACAGTTGCATACCAAACACTGCAGCAATGGCAAGTAGCACGATCAGCACCGCAAGTACAATAAGCGTCACATTCCGTGCCGTATGTTTTTCCCGTATTGCTTGAGCATGTTGCCCCATGCTTTGCTCCTCAAATCATTAAGCACTCAATTTGACTATTCCAGCGCATTATTGTGCCACATGGCACCCCTTTTTTTCGGCCGCCAAATGAAATTTCCCTCTGTTCCATCACAAGAACAGAGGGAAAATCACAGAAAACCCACTTATTGGCTCAGTACGATCCACAGCCAGTGAAGATTACCATCACGGTTTTGGCAAGAATCGCAAGATCTCCAGCGATGGACCAATTCTCAATGTAGGAGACGTCCAAATATTCGCTTTGCTCCTGTGAAAGATCCGACCGGCCGGACACCTGCCACGGACCGGTGATGCCCGGCTTGACCAGCAGTCGGGCGGAATATAGGGAACCATAGCGGGCCACTTCTTCCGGCAATGCCGGGCGCGGACCGACCAGAGACATATCGCCTTTGAGCACGTTGTAGAACTGCGGGAACTCATCCAAAGAAGTCTTACGGATGAAGTGACCTACCTTGGTGATACGCGGATCATCTTTCATTTTGAAGATGAACCGGTCTTCCTGCCCAGTTTCCTCAGCGAGTTTCTTCTTCAGCTCCTCAGCATTGGTGACCATGGAACGGAATTTATACATTTTGAACGGCTTGCCGTGCAGTCCGATACGGGTCTGAGAGAAGAACACCGGACCGCCATCATCAAGCTTGATGGCGATGGCGACGCCGAGAAGAATCGGAGAGGAAATAATCAGCGCGCACAGTGAGCCGATGATGTCCAGCAAACGCTTGATTACGTTCGCAGCTCCCGTGTACTGCGGCAGGGAAGCCAACAGAACTGGCTGTTCCGTGGTGTTTCGCAGATACAAACGGTGACCGCTCACATCCGCCAGGGAGACCGCCAAGGCAAGTTCCATACCCAGCGACTCCACCGCAAGAGAAAGACCATGCAACATTTCGGAATCACGCGAAAGCACGTCAGCCACATAGACTTCCTGTACACCGAGGCTTTCGCAAATACGTGGGAATGCCGAGTTGAAAGGAATCACCTTGAGTTTGCTGGAGCCTTCGATATTGGCATCCGGTGTGTATGAGGTAACCACATAAGCGTCTTTTGAAGCTGGATCCGCTTCAATTGGACATACAGCAACTGGTTCGTACCCCCAATTCATGCAGTTGCGCATGGTCTGCAAGGCTTTGTTGATGCCATCGGAAGATCCGATGACCACCGTTCTGTACTTGCAAGAGCCTTTGCTGCGGTGACGATGCAACGCTTGACGCATCTGCCAGCGTGCGATGATGTCCAAGAAGAAGGCGATGACTGGCGCGATAATCAACGCAGTACGGGGCAATGCAAGTTTGAAAATAAATGCAAGGCTGCAGTATGAGATGATGGTCAGCAACGACGCATTGACGATTTTGGCATACAGCTCATAGCCGTCCGCCATAACATGGCGGTGGTATGTGCCCGCGAATGCCAAGCACAGTAACCAAATCAGGCTGAACAGAATGAGGAAAAGCCAAAACGGCATCACATCGCCGATGGCATCGAAAGCAGCACCGTTGATTACAAGGCTGACGGTCAACGAAAGCAGCATCACTGCCAAATCGATGGCGATCAGGCTGGCGACGAAAGCGAAACGCCACCGGGGAGTCGATTCAGCCTTGCCGCGCCTATGTCCTTCCTTTTCCGCAGGAAACGGGGTATTGGAAAAAGTCATCGGCTCGAACTGCTTTTGCAGACGCTGATTCTGCATGGACGCGTATGCCTGTCGATGCGCATTGGACGAGACGATATGAATCTCTTGAGTCCTCATACCTTGCTCGCCGTTTGGTGCGCCGGATTCACCGGTATTCACGCCTTGCATGTATCTCTCTCCCCTTCAGCTGCATACTGCAAACAATTTACCACAGCCCCCCCCAGAAATTAAGAGGGACCTATGGGGGTACCATTCGCTATATCCAAATCCTTCTCCGGTATGGCTTATTCGCCAGCAGTACCTGTATCTGAATCGCCGTTGCCGTTGCCGTTCGAACCGCCATTATCGTCATTCGAATCGCCGTTACCGCCGCCGTTTGAATCGCCGTTGCCGTTGCCGGTCGAATCGCCATTACCACCGGTTGAGCCACCATTGTTATTGCCACCGGTCGAACCACCACCGTTCACACCGTTTCCAGAGCCCGGACCAAATTGCCACGTATATGTGTAACGCCGGTTCGTAGTGCCGTTATTGGTATTCGAATTGGTATTCGACTGGGCATTGGCCGCAGTTTGCTCCGCCACAGACTTGTTTACGCCGTCAGAAGTCGAGGAAATCACCTTCGAAGCGTTCTGCATGGCCGCAACATCGGTGCTTTTGCCATCGAGGAGTTTCTGGGCAGCGTCAATCGCCTTGGCAAGCGCGTCACGTGTCGACTCGTCCGCAACCTGGCCTGCAGAACCGTCAAGCAACGTCTTTGCGTCGGCAATGGCCTTCTGCAATGCGGCAGTCGTCTTATTCACTTCCAAAGCTCGCTTGCTGGCGTCCACAGCTGTGGCTGCTGCGGTAACGGCCTTGGTCTGTTCTTTGATATTGCTGATCTGCTTGCTCATGCTACGGGCGTGCGCACGCAGTGTGGTTTCGGACAGCAGCACCGAACATCCGCCGACCGTCTTGAGGTTTTGCGCCTTGGTCACGGCCTGAGTGAGCTGGTCGATTGTGGCGGCATCCGCCACCTGGTTTGCCGCAGTGCCCTGCAGACTAGTTGCCTGTTCGATGGCGTTTTGCAGTTTTTCGTTGGCTTTGGAGTATTTGGATTTCGCCTTCTCACATACCACCACTGCCGCACGCTGTTCTTTCGAATTGATACGATTGCGTACCACGATGACACCGGCAATAGCAACCGCCACTGCCGCAATCGCAGCGACAATGGCAATAATCTTTCGCTTGTCCGCAGACGGCTCTTTCGGTGCGGCCGGAATGGTTTTCAGCGGATCGTGTTCCGGATCTTCCGCGGCAAGTTCCTCTAGGTCGGTTATGCCATCCGAAGTATCAAAGGCCCGAGTCGCTTCGGCGTCCTGTTCATCTGTCGAAGAAACGAGGGGTAGCAAAGTGGCGGTTTCCTCGGCATCGGCTGGTGCAACCGCATCATCGAAATCGATGGTGTCGAGCGGCATACTGGGTATATTCGCGATTGTTGGCGCAGCCGAAACCGGCTGTTCCATTTGCGCAGGCACGGAGGAAGCGATGGTACGGGGCTCCGCAAGCGAAGTCTCATCCGCACCATCGGCCTCTTCCGAATCGGTAGGCTGCAATTTGGGGAAGGTCAGCGGAGGAATATCCCAGCTGGTGTCCACCACATCCCGAGATATGTTGGACAGAATACCGTTCATAGACTGGGAATCATCGTTCTCAGTTGCCATACACCCCTCATTCCGTGAAGAAGGAAAACGTCAGATCCTCTTCTTCTTGCCGTTTGCACGATGGCTGCTACGCGGAGCACCATCTTCATAGTAGTAGTAGTAATAGTTGGAGTGGGAGTTGACCTTCTTTGGATCTGCACGGTTGAAGATGAAGCCAAGCACCGGCACCTGCGCGGTGGCGAGCGTGTCGGACGCCTCCTGCAGGGACTTCTTCTCGCACACGTTACGGCTGACCACCAGCAGAAGGCCCTTGGCCCAACGGCCGAATACCGCGCCATCGTTGGACACCGTCAACGGGGCGGTATCAATAATCACGTAATCGTATTGGGTGAGCGCCTGCTCCACCATGAGCTTCATGGTTTCGGAGTTCAGCAGCACGCCAGCGTTCGCCGGCCTCTTGCCGCCAGGCAGAATGTGCAGGTTCGGCTTCCAGTAGCTCTGCACCACGTCCTTCGGGCCCATCTGTCCGGACAGCACGTGCGCCAGACCGGCGGCACCTTCAATACCCAAATGATGGGCGACAGACGGGTGGCGGAGATCAGCGTCGATAAGCAGTACTTTCGCACCATCTTCAGCAAGGGCCACCGCAGTGTTGATAGCCATGGTGGTCTTGCCTTCGGACGGCTGCGCAGAGGTGATGACAAGCAGCTGGCCCACACCTTCGGTGCGGTCGGTCTGCAGGAAATCGATATTCGTATGGATACGACGGAATTCCTCGGCAATAGCGCCGTTAGGCTGGCTCACCAGCACCGGACGCTTATCATCAAGCGAAGCGTCCATCGGAACGGAGCCAAGGGAGGATGCTCGAACGATGCTACGCACATCGGAAGTCTCTTCAACCTTAGTGTTGAGGAGGTCTTTGATGAGTGCGGCGAACACGCCGATGATGATGCCGAGCACCACACCGACAGCCAAATACAGGGCAGTCTTCGGCGAAGACTTAGACGTCGGGACCTGTGCCTTCTGCACGATGGAAAGCTTCACCGGGGACTTATCTCCGGAGTACAGGTCGCTTTCAATGACGTTCTTCAGCGATTCGGCAACGGAATTGGCGATGTCCGCGGCCTGCTTCGGATCTCCATCCACCACGGCAATGTTCACGAATGCGGTGTTAGTCGGATTGGTGACGGTGACCTGGCCGGCAAGATCCGTCACAGTTTCGTCCAGACCGAGATCATCAATAACCGGCTTGAGCACCTTTGAAGTGGTGGCAAGCGTTGGGTATGAGGTGATTTGGTTGGAAATGTAGCTGCCGCCAGCGGACTGCTGGTTAATGTCGACACCATTTTGAGAAGCATTGTAAGTGGCCATGGTCTGAGCCGTAGCCGTATACTTCGCCGGAGCGAGGAAGGTATAAGCGCTCACGCCTGCCACTACCACCACGAATGCGATAATCGCGGTGACCAGATGCTTACGAATGATTTTGAGCAGATCCATCAGAGTGATGCCGTCATCCGCTTCCTCAACTACCCCTTGCGGTGCGGTAGGCTGCTGCACATTAGCGTTCTCTACAGAAGTCACTGAACTTCCCCATCTCACGTTGACAATATCCTTTCCAACAATAATCTTCCCCCTCGAACTATTCGGGCACTACCGGGAGAACGACAAGGCAAGCTGGAAGAATACGCTGTCCCGTCAGCAAGGCGTGTATGTAATTACCAATACCGATAACGGGAAACTGTATGTGGGAAGCGCCACCGGAAGGAACGGCATATACCAGCGTTGGCAGGACTACATCCGCGATGGTCACGGAAACGATACTGGGCTGATTGCCATTGTGAAACAGCACGGGTTGGAGTACGTGCAGGCGCATTTTCGCTACACGCTTCTGGAACATTACGACTTCACCGTGCCTAAAGACGTTGTTCTCGCCAGGGAATCCTATTGGAAGGAGACTCTGGATACGCGCAAGCATGGGTATAACGGTAACTAGATATCTCCAATACGGCAACAATAAGCACAATGAAACCACCGCTTTTAGCAGAAAATTGCAAAACGCGTATATTTCTGGATATAATCTCAGTATCAAAGGAGCAAAATATACTTACGAGGCAACCAGATGCTGATTGATTTTAGTTTTTCGAACTTCAGGAGTTTCCGAGACGAGCAGTCTTTCTCCATGACTCGCGAAAAACGGTTCATGGAATCTGATGAGTCTCTCCATTCTCCAATCGCAGCCATATACGGCGCCAATGCATCGGGAAAGTCCAATTTTCTGAAGGCATTGCGCGCTATGCGCAACATGGTGGTAAATAGCTACAGCCAAGGGGATGCAAGCAGTCCTATTCCCAGGGAACCTTTTCTGTTACGAAAGGATCCTTTCTCGCATTCGTCCATGTTCTTCCTTGCATTCATCGCGAACGATGGACTGAAATACCAGTATTGGTTCCGCTATGACAATGAACGGATTCTTGAGGAAGATCTCATCTTCTTCAAAAAACTGCAAGGACGTTTTTCCACGCACTCCTCTCTGCTGTTTTCCCGTTCCTCAACGGATGGGGTGAAATTCGGTCCTTCCTTCAAAGGACCTCGCTCACAAGTACGCAAGACCATAGAACTCAGGCCGAATGCACTTCTGCTTTCCGCAGCCGCAGCTGCCGGTATTGAGTCCATTCGGCCGGCATTTTCATTCTTCCAAAGTGGCATAGCCTATTACGAAGCAAGCGCTTTCGAACAGGAGCAGCCTACGCTGTTGGATGAGTTCAAGAAAGAGACACCGCTTTCGAAACATCTGGCCACATTGATTAGGTATGCAGACTTCGGCATCAGTGACGTGAAAAGCGTTCCTGTGGACGTCCCACCGGATCTCTGGGCTCAGTTCAAGGAAGAGATGCATAAGCAACTCGGCATGGATGAGAACAAAGTGGATGAGACATTCAATGTCAAGAACGCTTCCCAGCTGATGTTCACTCATACCGGCGAATCATCTTCCGCAGGATTCGGTCCTGATGATGAGTCCAGGGGCACCGTTGCTGCGCTGTCATTCTTCTCGCTTGCTCTTCGCCAGCTGTCGAAGCAGTCGGTGACGCTTATCGACGAGATCGATACCAGTCTGCATCCGGCTCTGGTGAAGGAGCTGGTGGCGCTGTATGCCGACGCGGAAACGAATCCTCACGGTTCCCAGCTTATTTTCACGACTCATGACGTGTCGCTGATCAATCAGTCCGGTTCGGCAAAGCGTTTACTGGCACCAGATCAGATCTGGCTTGTGGAAAAGAACAAGGAAGGCGTTTCGGAATTGTTCCCGGTGACCAATCTGGGTATTCGGAATATGGAAAACATCGGCAAGAACTATCTCAACGGCGTGTACGGCGCCATACCACGGCCTGATTTTCATACCGCTTTCGCCCAGATCGTGAATGTGGTTGATGCCTGATGTCGAAAAAGCGAAACGTTCCTGCACATGGACGTAAAGCCGCACGGTCGCGCCGACCGCGCAAGAGACGCTTTCTTGTCGTGGCCGGCGGAGCAGTCACTGAGAAACAGTATTTCAAGCAGCTTGAGTCCCTATACGATGTCATCATTGACTATCAACAGAAGAACAACAGCCCTAAGCAGCTCGCGAAGCTCGCTGTTAAGTTGAAGAGGGAAGACAAGCGAGATACTTCTACAGATTGTTATGAACGAATCTGGGTGGTGGTCGATGTTGACGATTTTCACGACCACGGCGAAGCAGCGAGAATCTGCAATGACAATGGAATCGAACTCATCATTTCCAATCCTTGCTTCGAGGTCTGGCTGCTCGACTATGTGACGGCTTGCCCGTCAAGCTATACACTGACACCTGATGTCGAGTCAGCTGCAGCAGAAGCTAAAGTTGTCGGCGGAAACCGTAACAAATACATCAACACCGAGCTCATTGACAAAGAACATCTCGATGCCGCCATACGCAATGCAGCCCGGCACAATACAACGGAAAACCGCCAGGGGCGTAACAGACTCGCGCCTAATCATGAGCAGGAATACGCCCCTTGGACCGATATGCCAAAAGTAATCGAAACGCTGAAATCTAATAAACAGAGCTGAAAGGAGAAACATGGCTCTACCCATCCGGGTAAATTTCGAAAACCCCTTCATAGATATTCACACTGGACGAGGTCAAGGTAGCTGCACATTCGCAAATGGATTCGACTGCATCTGTTCATGCGCAGGTATCGCACACGCCCAATTACTCAGAATGGTCCTTACTCTCGAAAACAGTAAGAAACTACCTGACAAATATAAGAAGGCTCTTGCTGATAAAATCCAAACTGTCCAAGCCCACATTGTCGATATTCCACACGATAAAGCAACGGCAATCATCCATGCGCAGAGACAACCTGAGCGCGTGTTCTTTCTTTGCGAGGATATAACTCATCCCATAATTGATTATTGCCGAGTAATTGATATACCTCACTGGGCAAAAGAGAATTCCATGACGAGTCAGCAAGTGTCAAGACTTTGCGCTTGTGTACAAAGACACGGCATTGATTCTTTCAAGGATTTAGCCCCTAAAGCCGGCGAATATTTGTCCCAAGCACACGTACTTTGCGACATCGTAGCTTCTATCGCATTCGCGCTCAGCGAAGCCGCAGACACGATTCCGGATGAAGATACGTTTATCAATGCCTGCAAAGCAGCATTCACTCTCTCACGACGTAACTCACTAGGATTCGGCCCATCGCGAAATAGACATAGGAAAAACACAGTCGCAGCACGCAAATCACGGCAGGAAAACGATGATGAGGAAAGCCAAAAACGATACTCTGATGGAGACTCCATCTCAAGTAATCTGCTCACCAAGATTTTAATGGATATCAGTAAGGACGTTTACGCCCTACTGATGGAGTACAAACCCCAGACGAAGCAATTCCTCCAAGCGGTTCAGGCCACAGCAATATTGTTTTGCCCCGATCCGGATAGCCATAAGCTCACATGGGACGTGTGCTTCATTCCACTATTCCAAACGGAAATCTGTGATGACCTGCGTAGCAAGTTGAATCAAGACATCATTACTGCACTTGAATATGGGAAAACGGATATCTGGGACAACGGGGCTAGGGCATACTGGTAGGCAGAGCTGACTTGATGTGGCGCCTTGAAGACGCTGCATCAAGTCAGTTCTTTTGGTTGGGGACGAGCATGATCTCGCCGTCGGCAATGCCCTTGAGATGCTGGCCGTAGGGGCTCTTGCCGTAACGATCCGCGGACTCCATGAGCTCGTCGCGCGTGATCCAACCGTTCTCGAAGGCGATCTCCTCCACGATTGCGATCGGCAGACCCTGCGCACGCTGCACGGTACGCACGAACTCCCCCGCCTCGAACAAAGAATCCATCGTACCGGTATCCAACCACGCGTAACCACGACCCAACGTACGCACGTTCAGCATGCCCGCATCCAAATACATACGGTTCAAATCCGTGATCTCCAACTCGCCACGCGCACTCGGCTCCACCCGCTTCGCGTACTCGACCACGTGCTCGTCGTAGAAGTACAGGCCGGTCACCGCGTAATGCGACTTCGGCTTCGCAGGCTTCTCCTCGATGGACACGGCCTTCCTGTCCTCGTCGAACTCGACCACGCCATACCGTTCCGGATCGTCGACATAATAGCCGAACACGCTCGCGCCCTCGCCGGACTCGGCCTTCGCGACCGCGCCACGCAGAGTCGCGCCCAGACCGTTGCCGTAGAAGATGTTGTCGCCCAACACCAGCGCGCACGGCTCGCCCGCGATGAACTCCTCACCCAACAGGAACGCCTGAGCCAACCCGTCCGGGCTGGGCTGCACCTTGTACGAGAACCGCACCCCGTAATGCGAACCATCACCCAGGAGCCGCTCGAAGTTCGGCAGATCCTTCGGCGTGCTGATGATCAGGATGTCACGAATCCCGGCCATCATCAGCACGCTGAGCGGATAGTAGATCATCGGCTTGTCGTATACCGGCAGCAGCTGCTTCGACGTGACCGTGGTCAGCGGATACAACCTCGTGCCCGAACCACCGGCAAGAATAATGCCCTTCATGTGGATTCCCCTTCTCTATTGCGTATTGTCAAATGCCGGGCGACCCCGCGAAGAGAGCCGCCCAAGCATGGTCCGCTACTTGTTCAGTTCCTTGGTAACGTATGCCTTGAGGGACTCCTCCCAATCGGGCACTTTCAACCCCGTCGCCTCGATCTTCGACAAGTCCAACGCGGAATACGTCGGACGCGGGCTCACCGGGGTCTTCGCGTTCGCGAAATACTCCGCAGTGCTGATAGGCTCGACCTTCTCGCCGTTCCCGTTCGCCAGATCGAACACCCCACGTGCGATATCCGCCCAGGACCTCACCGCGCCCGACCCGGTCAGATCATACGTGCCATACGCGGCGTCCGAACCGAGCAGGTGGAAGATCGCCTCGGCCATATCCCTGGTGAACGTGAGCCGCCCGTACTGGTCATCCACCACCGTCACCTTCGGTAGCTCGCCCTTCGCGACCCGGCCGGACAAGCCCATCATGGTCTTCACGAAGTTGTGTCCTTCGCCGATAACCCAGCTCGAACGCAGGATGTAATGACGCGGCGCGTTCGCGACCGCGATGTCACCCGCGGCCTTCGACTGCCCGTACACGCCCAACGGAGCGAACGATTCGGTCTCGTCGTGCAGCTCGCGCGTCCCGTCGAACACGTAATCCGAGCTCACGTGCACCAACGTGATGTTATGCTCACGGGCCACACGCGCCAACAACGCCGGCCCCTGCGCGTTCGCCTTCCACGCCAAGGCACGACCCTCCGGGGTCTCCGCCCTGTCCACGGCCGTGTACGCGCCCGCGTTGATGATCGTGCCATACAGGCTCCAGTCGAATTGGTCGTACTGGGCCGGATCGGAGAAGTCGAACGTGTCGATGTCGTTGAACTCGAACCCCTCCAGACCATGGCTCTCCACGTAGTCGCGGATCGCGTGGCCCAGCTGGCCGTTGCAGCCCGTCACCATCGTACGACGCGGCGCCATGGGCTTCGCATCCCTGAGCATCGGATGATGCAAATCCGCCTCGGACCGCTCGGACTCCTCCAACGGGATCGGCCACTGGATGTGCAGGTCCGGGTCGGCGAGGTTCACGAACGTGTACGTCCTCTTCTGCTCTAGGCTCCAGTGCGCGTTCACGAGGTACGTGTACACGGTACCGTCCTCCAACGCCTGGAAGCTGTTGCCCACGCCACGCGGCACGTAGATCGCCTTCGACGGGTCCAATATGGTCGTGTACACCTGGCCGAAGGATTCGCCCGGACGCAGGTCCACCCACGCGCCGAACACCGAGCCGGCCGCGATGGAAATGTACTTGTCCCACGGCTCCGCGTGGATGCCTCGCGTCACGCCCTTCTTCGCGTTGTAGCTGATGTTGTTCTGCACCGGCCCGAAATCAGGCAGGCCCAGGTCCGTCTGCTTCGCGCGCTGCCAGTTCTCCTTGAACCAGCCACGGTTATCGCCATGCACCGGCAGATCGAACACAATCAGGCCGGGAATGTTCGTCTCCACGGCCCTCAAATCCTTCTCGAAATCCATCACTCACTCCATCCTCAAAAAACATCAAAACACAGGCGGAAACCGGCACGCCCGGACCCGCGTCCCCCACGCGGACGGACAAGGAAAGGGAGCATGATCCGATTCCCCCGCCCGTCCACGCGGTCCGGGCCTCACTGGCCCTGCCGCTTGTAACGCTCCTCGGTCGCAGCCTTGGCCGGCTCCCACCAGGCACGGTTCTCGGTGTACCATTCGATCGTCTGCGCGAGGCCCGATTCGAAGTCCGTGTGCCTCGGCGTCCAGCCCAATTCGGTGCGCAGCCTGGTCGAGTCGATCGCGTACCGGCGGTCATGGCCCGGACGGTCCTTGACCCAGTCGAACGCGTCCTCCGCCTGGCCCATCATCTTGAGGATCATGCGCAGCACGGTGATGTTGTTCCTCTCGCCGTCCGCGCCGATCAGATACGTCTCGCCGACACGGCCCTTCGTCAGGATCGTCCACACGCCCGAGCTGTGGTCCTCGGTGTGGATCCAGTCGCGCACGTTCAGGCCCTGCCCGTACAGCTTCGGACGCTGCCCGTCCAGGATGTTCGTGATCTGGCGCGGGATGAACTTCTCCACATGCTGGTACGGACCGTAGTTGTTCGAGCAGTTCGAGATCGTGGCGTGGATGCCGTACGTGCGCGTCCACGCGCGCACCAGCATGTCCGACGCCGCCTTCGTCGACGAATACGGGCTGGACGGATGGTAGGGCGTATGCTCGGTGAACTTCGCCGGATCGTCCAGGGCGAGGTCGCCGTACACCTCGTCCGTGCTCACGTGGTGGTAGCGGATGCCGTACTTGCGGACCGCCTCGAGCAGGCGGAACGTGCCCTCCACGTTGGTCCTCAAAAACGGTTCCGGATCCGCGATGGAATTGTCGTTGTGCGACTCGGCCGCGTAATGCACAATCGCGTCATGGCCCGGCACGATTTTGTCGAGCAGGTCCACGTCGCAGATGTCACCCACGACCAATTCCACACGATCCTCGGGAAGACCCGCGATGTTCTCCGGATTGCCGGCATAGGTAAGCTTGTCCAGCACGGTGACATGCACGTCCGGATGGTTTTTCACCACGTAATGCACGAAATTCGACCCGATGAAACCACAACCACCGGTCACGATAATGTTCTTGGGAATAAACGTCTCTTCAGCCATACCCCCGATTTTACAACGACCCATCCACCTCCACCCCATACGGTGTCATGCGTAAATTTTCCGAAAAAAGAAAACGTTTTATGTATATATTTCATACAATCTTTATCCAATAGCCCCAAACTCACGTTTGCATCCACTGAAAATTTTTGCAAACCACTTTTCAATACTCCCTCACACCACAACTTGCAATCGTTACGCATTCTGCATCCACAAATTGCCATTCAATCGGGGGTTACCCCTGCAAAAACAACGGCAAGTTTTTGCAAAAATCATTGTTATTGCAGCAACGATTTTCATTGACATTCTGCCATTTTCCATTCTTTAGCACTCCGCAAAAGGTATAGAATATACAGCATACGTTCGCAATAGAGCAAACGTTATCAGAGAAGATAAACCCCCGTCATAAGGGGCCGTCAGTAAGGAACAAAGGAGTCATGAAACATCGGAAACCCGCACCGGCCTGGCATAGGCTGGGGCTGAAGATTAGCAAGAAAGTGGTGGTCGGCATCACCGCCGCGGCGACCGCCTTCGGCGGACTGGCAATCGCCAGCACCGCAGCACAGGCCAGCACCGATCGCGACAGCTACGCCGACACCGTTGAAAACACCACGTTCGAACAGGCGCGTAAGCATTACGGACTGGCGCAGCAAATGAGCGAGGGCGCCACCCTGCATGCATGGGAGTGGAGCTTCAAAACCATTGAGGAAAACATCCCCGCTATTGCCGAAGCGGGTTACACCTCCGTGCAGACCGAGCCGATTTCCGCTATTCATAACGGCGGCAAGGGCATGATCTTCACCGAGAACTGGTACTACGTGTATCAGCCGACCGACACCACCATCGGCAACTGGGTGATGGGTACCGAAGATGATCTGAAGAGCCTGTGCAACACGGCTCACAAGTACGGCGTGCGTATCATCGTCGATGTGGTAGCCAACCATATGACCGCGACTTGGGGCGCCATCGCCGATCGTTGGAAGAAGTCCGAGTACTACCACCACGACTGCAATGACGGTGATGTGCAGGATTGGAACAACCGCTATCAGGTGACCCACTGCAAGCTGCTCGGCCTGTATGACATCAACACTGAGAACACCGAAACCGCCAACATGATGCACGATTTCCTCGTGCAAGCGGTCAACGACGGTGTGGACGGGTTCCGTTTCGATGCGGCCAAGCACATCGAACTGCCGGACGAGTATAACGGCTCCCAGTATTGGAACATCATTCTTAACAATGGCGCGCAGTTCCAATACGGCGAAGTGTTGCAGGATTCCATCTCCCGCGATAGCGACTATGCAAAGCTGTTCTCCAGCCACAGCAAGAACGGCGGCGGCGTCACCGCATCCTCCTACGGCAGCAAGCTGCGCGGAGCCCTGAATTCGAAGAACCTGAACGCCGGCACCCTGTCCGATTGGAGCAACTCCGCCAGCCCGAGCAATCTTGTCTCTTGGGTGGAATCGCATGATAACTATTCCAATAGCGATAGGGAATCCACCGGCATGAGCGAGTGGCAGATGACCATGGGCTGGGGCGTCATCGGTTCCCGCTCCCAGACCATGCCGCTGTACTTCGACCGCCCGGTCGGCTCCGGCGGCAGCCGAGAAAAGCAAGCTCGGCGATGCCGGTGCGGATTCTTGGAAAGATCCGCAGGTCGTGGCGGTGAACCACTTCCGTAATACCATGAACAACAACAAGGCTTCGGAGTATCTGCGCAACTGCAGCGCGAATTCCTGCCTCATGGTGGAACGCTACATCAAGGACGGCAACTTCAAGAACGACGGCGTGACCATCACCAACATGGGTGATACGCAAGAGTTGTCCGGCACTGCCACCAACCTTGACGACGGCACTTACAAGGACCAGGTCTCCGGCGGTACCATCACCGTTTCCGGCGGCAAGATCACTTCCGGTTCCGCTCCCGGCGGCAAGATCAGTGTGTTCTTCACCGACAATTCCGGTTCGGTCTCCGCAACCCCGGGCGACAGCTCGTTCAAGACGGACACCACTACCGTTACCCTGAATGCGAACAACGTCACCGATGCCACCTACACCACTTCGGAGGGCAAGTCCGGCTCGTATCAGGATGGCGACACCATCACCATCGGCGCTTCCACGGCGATCGGTGACACCATCACCGTGAAGCTGCAGGGCAAGGATGCGGATGGCCAAACGGTCTCCGCAACATACAAGTACACGAAGAAGGATCCGGCCGCCACCAGCACGGCTTATGCGAAGAAGCCGAGTGCGTGGAGCAACCTGTACGCCTATGTGTATGTGGACGATTCGAGCGCCACCACTTTGAAGGAAAACGCGAAGTGGCCGGGCGAGCCGATGACACAGGTCGCTTCGGGAGACACTTGCGGCAAGGATG
>OGQL01001474.1_pt1 | contig 17357 bp, 10 predicted proteins | sample 1553211 | NCBI WGS metagenome assembly OGQL01 (sample SAMEA2579942, study PRJEB22360) | human gut metagenome
CGGGGCTTTGAAATTCTTGCATACACTTGAATTTCAATCACTTGCGAACACTTTATGTAAGATATGGCAAGTTTTGTGTTCTTCTTGCCCATTGATTTCCCGTAGTTGTTCATTACCATGACACATCGCAGGTAAAGAGCTATAAACTAATTAATTAAACAGATATATTGTCTTTTAATCGTTCGTTTAAAAGACAGGTTGGAAGGTTGTTTTCATACTAAGATTCTTTCAACAAGAAAGTAATCTCAAAATTACAATCTCATTTCAAAGGTAACAGACTATATATTAGTAATATATATAGGCAAAAAGAAAATATTTCATTTTTCTTTATCAGAATATTTTGTTGTTTCATTTCTGGGCATTATCTTTGCGCACATTAAACGAACGATTAAAAAACACCCATCATTTACGACGATCATTATTAACACCATATCCATACTCTCCTATCCTATCCCCTATTTCATTATTCTTGCATTTCTGTCCCGGCAATCTCTCATCCCACAGTTTCTTTTATAATAATGTACCCGCGTATACACACCCATAGGCGCGTATTTTCCTACTTTTTCTTTATACCTTGTTACACACATTCTATAAGTAATAGGTAGTAGCTCTCCATACCTATTTACCATTTTGTGTATAACACATAGAACAGAAAATATTCACTTTTACAGAAAAGAATGACAGATATTACAGATAGAACCGTTAATTTTGCTTTCGTACAGTAAACTTAAAATAAATTACTAACTTCTAAAATTGTGATTTTATGACTAAAAAAACACAATCTTGAGTATTGAACTCAACTGCAAGGATGGCTACAACATCGAAATTGAAAAGAAAGAAGACAGGATCAATATCCTGTTAGTTGAAAATGAAGCGTTTGGAGAACGGATTCTGGTCGGGGCCGAAGAAAGGAAGGAATTCCTCACTCCATGGATAAACATGCTTATGCACCACAAGAAAGAAGCAGGAATCAAAGGAACGATGGATCTGGCAAAGAAACTGGAGCACATCGTACTCTTTGAAAAAGGAAAGCATGAAAAAGGAGTTCTAGCTCTGAAAAGCATTAATACTGAAATCATTAATCTGAGAAAAGAATTTCAGGAAAAGGAGGAGCAAGTAAAAATAAAGAAATAAACGTTCAAAATTGTGCAAAAACGCTTTTTCTCACTAAAAAGGCGTTTTTGCCATTCAGATTATTATCCCCTATTTCGTGCCGCCAATAAGGCAGATTTAAACAACTAAAAACAAATGGAAAATATTCCAGTTACCGCATACAGCGGATTCAGCAATGTACGGGGAGAAATAACACTCCGAAAAGTTATTGAAAACATCACCAAAGGGATACATGCAAAACTGATATTCAAAATCAGGCTGCTCGTCAGCCAGGGAAAGATGGAAGAGGCGAATAATGTGAAAAAACAGCTGCCTTTCTATACCGTTACGGCGGGATATCGGGAGAAAAGGCAGGCATACAGCATTACAAGGTATACACATATCATCCTGCTGGACATTGACGACCAACCCGAAGAGAAGCTGGAAGGACTAAGGGAAAAAATCAATGGAGATCCCAACACGCTGGCTTCTTTCCTGACTCCCAAAGCACACGGATTCAAGATATTCGTATTCATGCGCACGAAGTATGCCACGACTCTAAGAGAAAGTCTTGCCAAAACGGGGATGGATTTCCCCACCTTGGAGAAGCATCACCGGATGATGTATGACGCCTGCAAGGAATATTACGAAAAACTGCTGGATGTGGAAGTCGACGGAAGCGGGAAGGACATATCAAGAGGATTCTTCACGTCTTTCGATGAAAAGGCGTACCTCAATGAAGAACTCATGAAAGAGGTGGACGAGACACTGGCGGATATCATTCCACCCGAAAAGCCACGACCAGGAAGGAAAAAAACGGTAAGTGAAAAAGTGATAAGTGGTAAGGTGATAAGTGAAAAGACAGTGAGTGATAAAGTGGTGAGTGATAAGCCGGAGGGCGGAAAGGCGGAAGCCGAACCCTGGGAAAGGATGGAATTCAACAAGGCGGTGCTGGCGGTGAAGAGGATATCAAAGTTTGAGCCGGGAAAACGGGACTGCTTCATCTTCGCACTGGGAAACAAGTGCTATACGAAAGGCCTGGAAGAGGAAGTAGTCATGCGCCTGGCACAGGAGAAATTCGGCAGTGAAGAGTTCAACGCGGCAGCGCCCATACACAACGCGTACATCTATACCGACAGGACGACGGAAGCCAACATGCGCAAGGAAGAGGGGAAGCCCGACACGATCCATCAGCTACTCGATTTCCTGAAAACCCATTATGATTTCCGGAGGAACATTATAATGGACCGACTGGAATACCTTAACTTCAATGAGGATACAGAAAAATGGATAGGCAAGTTCCGACCCGTAAAGATAACAAGCTACAACGCCATATTCCTCGACCTGCAACTGGCGGAAATAAAGTGTTCGCCGGATTATCTGAAGACAATCGTAAACTCGTCATACCCAAGAGATTTCAATCCTTTCACGGACTACATCGAAAGTCTCAAGCCATGGGACGGAGTGACCGATTATATCGGACAGCTGGCAAAAACCGTACAGACCGAAGACCAGGAGTTCTGGAAGAAAAGTTTCAGAAAGTGGTTCGTGGGCATGCTGGCGTGCGCATTGCAGGACGAGGCGGTGAACCATCTCGTCATCATACTCTACTCGGAGCAGGGAAAGGGAAAGAGCACATGGATACGAAGACTGTTGCCACCTGAGTGGAGGGAATATTACCGGAACGGAATGGCCAATCCGGAAAACAAGGACCACCAGCTGATGCTAAGCACGCACCTCATCATCAATATGGAAGAGTTTGACGGAGCCAGAATCAGTGACCTGGCAGGACTCAAAAGAACCATCACGCAGGAGAGCGTCACGGAACGAAAAGTATACGACATGCAGACACTATCCTTCATACGGCGCGCGTCCTTCATTGCCAGCACCAACAACCGGCTGTGCCTACAGGATATAGGAGGAAACAGACGATTTCTGCCCTCTTCTGTCATTTCGATGGATTACAGGACACCCGTCAATTACGAAGGGATATATGCGCAGGCATACGCGTTGCTGAACGGGGGATATCAATACTGGTACGAAGGGGAAGAGATAGACGAACTGAACCGGCACAACGAAATGCACCGCATGAAGGATCCGGTGGAGGAGAATCTGCTGGTATATTTCCGAAAGCCGGGACCCGAAGACACCTGCGTGAAGTGGATGCCCGCAGCAGCCATACTCAGCAAGATTGCCATTTACGGAAAGATACAGGTGAACAGGCAGGCGATACAGACATTGGTACTGTCGCTGGAGAAATACAGATTCCGCACGAGAAGGAACGCGCAGGGAAGCACCGAATATGAAGTGGTGGACTTACAGAATGATGAGGTAAACAAGGGATTCGGGAAGTGAGTTATCATATAACGTAACGGGTGATAAGAATATATGTAATGCAGCATTACATCATATCTTATCACCCGTTACATATATTGGCGTTTTATTTACAAAGGACACATTCCTTTCGTTCCGGACACTTTAAGGTTCGCCCAGGTACTTGAAGATAAGTTTTACTTCAAGGGGAAGATAGGAATGACGGTTCTTGTTATAACCCGCTTCTTTCAGTTCCACCATCAGTTGTTTGTTCGCGTAAATCCACCGGCGCAGAAGCTGCAGGGCGGTAGTTATGCATACACCGGGATTGTAAAGCATGGCAAGGTCGGCTTTGGTATAAGCGCGGACAGGGACTTTTTCATCTAAATTTTCTTCTTTCATAAGTTTGTTTTTTAGTGATTTACATGGTATAAAGGTACTCATTTATTGCGACACATAGAAGTAATAAAGGAAGTATTACCTCTCATTTGTTATCTCGCTTTTTCATACAAACTCAAATAGCTTCAAAGCGGAAAGCGGAAGGGAAAAGAACGGGGTATATTTGCAGTGTCCAAAGGGGAAAAGAGCGAAAATCTTCCGGCAAGCCCATGATGGCGGAGTAAATTAAGAAAAGTATGAGAAGAGGATTCGGACAGCTTTTCCCCAAGGATCATTAAATAACCTTGTTTTTTAACTTTAAAAAAATGATTGATTATGGGAGTACCATTCAAAAAGATTCCGCGGAGAGATCCGCGAAAGGAGGATGCGGTGGCAAAGTTTTATCCGCAACTGGTAACGTTAGGGGACAACGCCGACCTGGAAGACGTGGCATACGTGATGAAGGAGAAAAGTTCACTCACCTTGGGAGATATCAAAAGTGTAATTACCAACTTTGTAGAGGCGCTGATTGACAAGCTGTATGGCGGGCAATCGGTGAACATCAAGGATTTCGGGGTATTCAGCCTGTCGGCACGGACCGTCGGAGTGGAGAAAAAGGAGGATTGCACGGCTAAGAACATTAAGGCCGTGAAAATCAATTTCCGACCATCAACCACCATCAGACCGGATGTGACGGCAACACGTGCCGGACAGAAAATTGACTTCTACGATCTGGAAGCATTGGTAAACAAGGACGGAAGTTCGTCAGGTGGCAACTCTTCCGGTGACCAGGGAGGATCCGGTAGCGGAGAGGGAGGACTGGATGAAAATCCGCTGGGTTAAAATACCACTAATCATTTAATCAAAGAATATGAAAAAGTCAATCTGGGATAAAATTCTCAAAATTGTGATTGCGGTAGCTTCGGCTATAGTAGGAGCACTGAGTGCCAATGCCATGAATGTGTAAAGGGGTAAGATAAATCTCCCTCAAAAATGAATAAGGCTGCTTCATCAGAAACAGCCTTATTTTCTACAAAATAAAACTGACCTATCAGAAACTCAGAATGGTTAGTATAATTTTGCATGATAAAACCATAACTCACAACAATAACAGAACGCAATAGTTAATCTTTATTAATATAGAGTTAAAAAGCAATTATAAGAAACCTTACTTTTGTATTTTTGTATTAATATCTAATATTAATTCAATATAAAAGAATACTTAATAATCTGGTTATGAGACTTTTTTTATCTTGGAAACATATAATCAGCCTCTGTTTTGTCTTACTACACTTAAGTTTATCCATTGCCCATGCAACCGTAGTCCCCAAACAACATCGACTACTTATTATTAACTCTTATAATGAAGGAGCCCCATGGAGTCAAACGCTTATAACCCCTATTATGCTCCAAACTTCTTCAATAGAAGATGTCAGTGCCGATTTAGTACATATAAATGGGACATTTATCCGAAATGACTCATTGTACAACCAAATGGAAGAAGGAATTTTCCAGCGTTATGAAAAGAATAAGCCGGATTATCTGGTGCTCATAGGCAGTATAGCTTTTACTTTAAGAGATCGCATTCAGAAAGAATGGGGAGATATTCCAATGATATTGATTGCCAATGAAGATACCTATGCCCCCCGGGAATATTACTTCACAGGACGCTCTATAAATATGGCGGATAATAAAGTAGCACCTCTGAATGACATCAGAGAACAATATAACTTCACCTTTATTGAAACCCCGGATATGTATAAAGAAACCATCGACATGATGATACGGATGTTGCCTCAAATGAAGAGAATTATATTTGCGGCAGACGAACTTTATCAGAATCAACGACTGGACCGGCTCATACACTCGTACATCGCATCAGAATATCCGAATATCGAATACGAACGCCTGGTAGGTAAAGAAGAAAACAGCAAGCAACTACAAGAATATTTATTGACAGATGATCCGACCACAAGCATCTTATTTTCTACCTGGTTCTATGAACGTAAAAACCTGTTTGGATCGCCTACACTCATCAGCGGTGATTTTCAGCTAGTGGCATCTTCACCTCAGCCGGTATTTGCGTTAAGAGGAGCGTATATCAATAAGGCAGGATTCATTGGCGGATACTTCTATGACCAAGCAGAACTAGAGAAATCATTAACTGACATTATCGGGCAAATGCTCCAGGGAAAAAAGCTACGTGACATCCCATTCGTATATAGTAAAAAGTCATACCCGCTCGTCAACTATGCACAACTGAAATTGGATGGCCTTGATGCAGACCTTTGTCCGTCAAATACAATATTCCTGAATAAACCGCTCACATTCTGGCAAAAATATAGATGGTGGATTATCAGCGGAACAATCCTGCTGCTTTCACTTGTGGTCATCGCACTTATAATATACTTGTTTCAGCGAAAGAAAATAGCCTTGTTCAGTGCCCATAATACACTTGTGTGCAATATGCCGATATCGTATACCCAGGCAAAAGTAGCTTTCGATGAAAAGGGAGAGGCAATAGATATAAAGTACCAAGCCGGCAATAGCTTGTTCAATAATTTATTTACAGCAAATGAGGAGAATGATATGAATAAGAATTCGCTTTCACAGATTGACTGTCTTCCCCGATTTATAAAAATGGTATTCAAAGAAAAACAAGCGATTACCTTTACCCACTATTTTAAGCCGACTCACACCTTTTATGAATTCATTATCTGCCAGTCGTCCGAAAAGCATACCATAGATATCTTCGGAGTTGACATCACAGCACGCAATGAAGCGGAAAACGCATTGCGGGAAATCAATAAGAAACTGGAAATGACCTTGAGCGTGGCTCGAATCATTCCTTGGCGCTGGAACCTGAAAAGCAATATGATTACTTGCGAATCAGAACAAATACTTGCCCACATGAATTTCACTAAAGAAAAAGGGTCCACTCCCCAGGCGCACATTATAAAGGCCTCCGAATACTTTCAGAAAATGCACCCGGAAGATGTGGAACGTATGCAGCAGATACACAAGAATCTTGTATCCGGAAAATTACAACATGCCAAAGAAGAGTTTCGCATCATTACTGAAGTGGAAGGACGAAAATTTACAGATTGGCTTGAAACGAATGCGGTAGTAGATCAATACGATGAGCAGGGCAATCCGATATCATTGGTAGGTTCGCTACTATTAATTACAGAACGTAAGAGACAAGAGAAGGCACTGGTAACAGCTAGAGAAAAAGCTCTGGAATCCGAGCGGCTAAAGTCTGCATTCCTGGCTAATATGAGCCACGAAATACGCACACCATTGAATGCCATCATAGGTTTCTCCAGCCTGCTGACCACCACTGAGGATGAACATGAACGGGAAGAGTTCATTAGTATCATAGAGAATAACAACCAGCTTCTCCTACAACTTATCAGCGACATTCTGGATCTGTCGAAAATAGAGGCAAATACTCTTGATTTCAATTACCAGAACGTTGATTTGAACGGACTGGCAAGAGATGTAGAAAGAACAGTACGACGCAGACTACAACCGAATGTTGTCCTGAAATTTATTCCCGGAGTTACCAAGTGCCATGTACAAACCGAACGTAACCGACTTTCACAAGTACTTATCAACTTACTTGTCAATGCCAGCAAGTTTACCTCGACAGGTAGTATCACATTTGGTTATGAAATCCGTGGAGAAGAACTCTATTTTTATGTAAAAGATACGGGCCGGGGTATCTCACAGGAAGATCAGAATAAAATATTCGAGCGTTTCACCAAAGTGGATACTTTCACCCAAGGAACAGGACTGGGCCTTTCCATCTGCAAAAACATTATCGAAAAGATGAAAGGAAGAATCGGAGTTGAATCTGAGGGTAAAGACAAAGGAAGCACATTCTGGTTCACAATACCGTATAAACCGGAAATTGCTACACAACAGAATAAGCGGCACGAAGCTGTTAATCCTACCACAACAGTACCCCAGCAAAAGCCTGTCATCCTAATAGCAGAAGACAATGAAAACAACTACCTGTTATTCGATTCTATTCTTAATAAAGAGTACAATCTGATACATGCCTGGAATGGTGAAGAAGCCATAGAATTATATCGAAAATTTCAGCCGCATGTCATCATCATGGATATCAATATGCCCAAAATGGATGGTTACGAAGCAGCGAGAGAGATACGGAAATTCTCAAAAACGATACCTATCATTGCAGTTACGGCATATTCCTTCTCTTCTGATAAAGAAAAGGTTCTGGAGAACGGATTCAACGGCTATGTACCTAAACCGGTCGACGTGCACATCTTGAAAGAAAAACTCCATAGTACAATCAAACAAAACATTGCAGCAATATAAGAGAATGTGCCAAAACAGAATAAAAGAACGCAAATTACATGAATTACGCAAACAACAAGTCAGATAAGTTCTGATTATCAGAAGGATAAAAAAAGAATCATTTGTGTAATTCATGTAATTTGCATTCTAAACTTCATTTTGACATACTCCCATCATTATCTTGCTTTAAATCTGAATTTTCTTTTTCTGCCGTCCCTTTTCCCCTATACTCGCTCGGACTGACCCCGAAATGCTTCCGGAATACCTCTCTGAAATATTTTGCATCGCAGAACCCGGTCATATCCGCTATTTCCGTAATAGAGTGTTCGCCTTCTTTCAACATTCGGGCAGCATACTGCATACGGATGAGACGTACATAATCTGCCGGAGAACAATCAGTCAATGCTTTCACTTTATTATAGAAACTACTGCGGCTCATGTGGTGAAGCGAACAAAGCATATCTACCGTAAAATCCGGATCGGCCATGTTCTTCTCCACATTTTCCCTGACGGAAGCTATGAATTTCCAGTCAAGTGTATCCCGACACCCTTTCGGCCATTTTTCAGTTTCAAAGTCCGAACTGCCATACTTCTTATGCAATAAGATCCGATTGGTAATCAAACGGTTGATACTCGCCTTCAATATGCTGATGCTGAAAGGTTTCGCCATGTAATCATCCGCACCTATCTTCAGTCCTTCCAGCATGTTTTTCTCATCACCCAATGCAGTCAACAGAAGCACCGGAATATGAGATGTTTCAATATTACCCTTAATGGCGGCACACAATTCATCTCCCGACATTTCCGGCATCATAATATCTGACAACACAAGATCCGGCTTAAATTCGGATAGGATTTCAAGAGCCTCCTTTCCGTTGTGACAGGACTGCACCAGATAATCCTCACCAAGCGTATTCACCAGATAAATACGCAAATCGTCATTATCCTCCACGATGAGGATACGTCGGGAAGAAGCATCACTCTGCTTGGGCTCAACGGCAGAAAGTGCCGGAATAACAACTTCCTGCATGCTAATAGATCGCTCCGGAGTTGCAGATATGATACTGGCTTTACGAAAATGTTTGTTCCCCTTAGGAAAAATGATTCTTACCAGTGTACCTTGTTCCGCCGTACTCTCTATAGTTATTTTTCCACCATGTAAACGCACCAGCCTATGCACCAATGCCAGGCCGATTCCACTACCGCTAACCCTCAAGTTGACGGCATTGCTACCTCGAAAATAGGTATGAAAAAGTCCTTTCTGTTCATTGCGGGGAATACCGATTCCGGTATCTTTCACCTCAATGCCCCAACCATCCTCATATTCTGATGCACTGACATATATGTTCCCATTTTCCGGTGTATATTTCATGGCGTTCGACAGGATATTCTTCATGATAGAATCCATCTTATCCCTGTCAAACCACACATTCAGGTATTGGAAATTACTATCGTAAGTCAACCTGATATGCTTGATGTTTGCATACGCATGAAATGTGTCACAAATGCCTGATATATACGTACCTAATTCATACTCAGCAATATACATATGTGACGAATAGGTATTGATACGTTCAAAATTAATAAGATTTGTTATAAGCCGTAAAAGAACATCCACATTTCTCAGAGCCATGCTCACATGGCCCTTACCTTCCTCATTCACCATATCTTTGTTCCGTAGTTCTTCCAACGGGGCCTTTATCAGAGTCAAAGGTGTACGGATGTCGTGAGCTGTATTTATAAAAAAGCGTGTCTTCTCTTCCGAAATCCTCTTCTGTTTCCTCAGTGTAATGATGCGGAACAGAATCACGCACACCAGAACAGCCAACATAATATAACCGGCTATAGCCCACGGAGTAGCCCACAACGGAGGAGATATGATAATCAACATACTGCGCTGTTCATAACTCTTATACTTTTCTTCGTTAGATACAGAACGTACATGAAGCATATATTTACCCGAAGGAATATTGGTGAAACGCATCAGGCCGTTGGAAGAAGGTGTAGTCCATTCATCATAAAAGCCCTCCAATCTCCAAGAGTATAAAATATTAGAAGGATAGTCATAATTAATGGAGGAAGCCCTCAGTGAGAAAGTGTTCTGTTCATATTTAAGTTTCAAAACTTTCGTATCGTTAATATCCGTTTCCAAGGGCGATTCTTCATCACCGGGATATACAGTCTGATAGGATATGTTTAGATCACTAAGCAACATCGGAGAAAAAGTTGGGACCGGAATGCGCATATCCGAGGGGAAACCGATGACACCATCATTACTTCCCAAAATGAAACGCCCGCTACTATGCAAAATACCGGCACCGGGATTGAAACAGACACTCATAAGCCCCTGTTCACGCGTCCAGTTATTAAATGACATTCTACGAGGTGAAAAATGAACAATTCCATTTTCCGTACTAAGCAATAAATCCCCGTCCGGTTTAGGAAGAATTGTATAGATATTGTTGGATATAAGGGCACAATTATCTGTATAATACTGAGCGAAAGCCTCTTCTTCGGGATTGTAAAGCACCAGTCCGGAACCACTGGTACCTATATACAACACTCCATCGTCTCCCTGATACAAGGCATGGATATGCATAGATTCCACAGGCATATCGATGCTGCGATATTTTCCGGAAAATTTGTCTAGCAAATATAGTCCTGCCGAAGTGCCAATCCACATCGAAGAATCGTCTTTTTCGCGAATGCAGGTAATAGAATTCAAGCCGGAATACAGGCGGGATTTGCCACTTTTAAGATCAAAACATTTCAGATTGTAAAAACCGCCTGACCAGATATTACCTTCCGAATCTTTCCTTATGTCACGAATGTACTGATCGGGACGCAGGTCTAAATGAAAGAAAAGAGAAGAAGCGATATAGTCAACCGTAAGGGCACGTTTATCTATCTGGTAAAGACCGGAGGTAAAACCACCTGCCAGAATAATTCCGGGCGAGATTTCACAAAGCGTCAGGAATATATGATTCTTATCTTCCAGTTCATGATCAAAAGTGCTGAAAAAGGAATGCCATTCCCCCGTAGCGGAACTATATAGACTTATGCCATTGCTGGTACCGAACCAAAGGTCACCGTCACTATCTTCAATGACATCATGTACCTGGTTATTGACAAGTGACTGACGGTTTCCAACCGAATGACGAGTCCAACGGTAACCGCTGTAACGATTGTCGCGGATGGTTATTCCACTGGGATAATTAGCAATCCAGATGCGACCATCGTGGTCTACATAGACATCGTTTATATTGTTACCATTCATTCCATTATGGATACTGTAATCTGCTACAATATAAGGGATTGCATGACATGTATCAATATTCATACGATAAATTCCTTTCCCGTCAGTAGCTATCAGAATTTCCCTTTCCCCAAAGGGGATAATACGTTTGATATTCACGTCACTAAGGGTCTCATCCGACCGGTTTTCCAGAGAAGTATTGAGATCACAAATCCACACTCCCTGCTTAAAAGTACCGACAAACAATTTCTTCAAAGCAGCTGAAAAGAATAATTCGCTCACCGGTGCATGAAGATTATATGCCGGTGTACACGAAAGTAACGTACGAGACTCATCCAATACCGCCCGATACAACCCGGACTCCGTACCTATGAAGAAGTTTTCCCTATCTATCTGGGCAATAGAAGTGACATTACTGATTATACTGGATGATAATTGCGATATCTTTCCTGTGCGGGTATCGAACAATGCCATTTGTTCCTTACTGCAAAGCCAGATACGTCCGGAATGATCCATATAGCTATATGTAATATTCGGCGAAGAGATTCCCTTTTCCGGTAAAGGAGGCATATACACCTGTTCGAACCGATCCCGTCCCTGCTCATAGCGGAAAATGCGGCCTTTCCGTCCAGTTCCCCACAACACACCGTCGTCAGCCATGTAAAGCCAATTCAGGCTAAACTGCATATTGAGCTTCTGTCCCTTATCCGTCAATTCATAGTGTTTGATTTCCTTGCCATTGTAACGGTCCGGACCTTCCTGAGTAAGGAACCACATATATCCTAAAGAATCTTGTAGGATACGATAAACTTTCTGACTGCCCAGACCATCCTCCATACTTATATATTTATATGCCTGGGCTACACATACCTGAGTAAAAAATACGAGTATGGCAAACAGCATGGAGGTTTTTCTCTGTTGATAAAATCTTCTCCTGTTCATCACAGTTCGTGTGTTATCATCCAAGGGTTCCTGACTCCGAATCTGACAAGGAATCCCAACGGTTTAATATTAAAATATGAGATTAATATGCAAAATTAACCAAAAAGGCAGAAAAGTTCACAGTATAAAACAAGTTTTTTTCATAATACACGTCATTTTTTATCGCTATTACCATATTTTTCTTATAACAAAAAGCATTCACCAGAAACGATCCTTTTTCTTATTTTCGTTCTTAATCACTTATTTGACAACTTTTTAGCCATCTTATTTGTTAGAGACATATACTAATCTATAATCCATGATCCATGAAAGTACATGAATATCAAGCAAAGGAAATCTTCTCCCAGTATGGAATTCCGGTAGAACGACATGTGTTATGCAATACGCCCGATGAAGCCGTAAAAGCTTTCCGGCAGTTAGAAGTGGACAAAGTAGTTGTGAAAGCACAAGTGTTGACCGGTGGACGAGGAAAGGCAGGAGGCGTAAAACTGGCTGACAGTGAAGAACTGGTAAGACAGCACGCCCGGGAAATTCTGAAAATGACCATCAAAGGTTTTCCTGTAACCCGAATTTTAATCAGCGAAGCTGTAGATATCGCAGCTGAATATTATGTCAGTTTTACCATTGACCGCAACACGCGTTCAGTAGTGCTTATCATGAGCGCGGCAGGAGGAATGGATATTGAAGAAGTAGCCCGCAACACTCCGGAGAAAATCATTCGCTATAATATCGACCCGTTGATAGGATTGCCCCAATATCTGGCACAGAGTTTTGCATTCATGCTCTTTGACCAGGCGGAACAAGCCAGGCGTATGACTTCCATCCTTCAGGATCTCTATAAAGCCTTCATGGAAAACGATGCATCGCTTGCTGAAATCAACCCGTTAGTGTTGACGGCTAAAGGTACCCTTTTGGCTATCGATGCCAAAATGGTGTTCGATGATAACGCTCTCTACCGCCACCCCGATATACATGCTCTTTTCGAACCTACACCGGAGGAACAACTCGAAGCTACAGCCAAAGAAAGAGGATTCAGCTATGTACGTATGGACGGAGACATCGGTTGCATGGTAAACGGCGCCGGACTGGCAATGACTACCATGGACATGATTAAGTTATATGGCGGTTCACCTGCCAATTTCCTGGATATCGGTGGGAGTTCAAACCCCGTGAAGGTGATTGAAGCCATGAAGATACTGCTGAATGATTCGAAAGTAAAAGCGGTCTTCATCAATATATTTGGCGGTATCACTCGTTGCGACGATGTAGCTATAGGATTGATACAGGCTTTCGATCAATTGCAAACGGAAATTCCTGTCATTGTAAGACTGACGGGAACCAATGAAAATATCGGCAGGAAACTATTAAAAGACAGTAACCGCTTTCAGGTAGCGGAAACCATGAATGAAGCCACCCTGATGGTAGTAAAATCTGTGAAAGGAGAAACATTATGAGCATACTTATTGATAAATCGACCCGCCTGTTGGTACAAGGTATTACGGGCAGAGACGGACATTTTCATGCCGTAAAAATGAAAGAATACGGTACGAATGTGGTAGGTGGTACGTCTCCCGGAAAAGGAGGCAGCACCGTAGACGGGCTTCCCGTTTTCAACACCATGTACGAGGCAGTGGAAAAGACGCAGGCCAATGCCTCCATTCTTTTTGTTCCCGCCAGCTATGCGGCAGATGCTATCATGGAAGCCGCAGATGCCGGAATCAAACTGATTATCTGTATCTCCGAAGGTATCCCTACCCTCGATGTAATCAAAGCGTATCGCTTCACTCAACTGAAAGGAGCCATGCTGATCGGGCCGAACTGCCCCGGTTTAATTTCTCCGGAAAAGAGCCTGGCCGGAATCTTACCCGGCAACGTTTTTAAAAAGGGAAATGTCGGAGTGATCAGCCGTAGCGGAACATTGACTTACGAGATTGTTTACCATCTTACAGCCAACGGCATGGGCCAATCTACCGCTATTGGCATGGGAGGTGATCCCGTAGTAGGACTTTACTTCCGTGAACTATTGGAAATGTTCCAAAATGATAAGGATACGGAATCCATCGTCATGATCGGTGAGATTGGTGGAAACGCAGAAGAACTGGCGGCTGAATATATAAAGAAGCACGTAACAAAACCTGTCGTAGCTTTTATTGCCGGACAATCTGCACCTCCGGGAAAGCAAATGGGACATGCAGGTGCCATTATTTCCGGTAATTCCGGCTCTGCCGAGGAAAAGATTGCAGCACTGACGGCAGCTGGAATACAAGTGGCAAATGAACCGGCAGAAGTACCTATCTTATTAAAAGCGTCACTTCCAAACAAATAACATAAACCTGTTGGCGGAATTTATTCATTTCGGAAAAGGAATGAATAAGACTCACCACAGATAACACAGATTCACACAGATTTATTAATCTAATAATCAGTAAAATAGAATCTGTGTCAATCTGTGTAATCTGTGGTGAATTAATTCATAACCCCAAAAAAAGAAATAAATTCCGCCAACGAGTAACATAACTACATTTTAAATCAATTCGTAGCTGGCGCTTTGGATAGGCATATCCAGATTGTGCAGTACTTTTTCCAGTAAAATACCCTCCCGATTGTCGTACTCATACCCAAAAGTAGCGCGAATGCCCTGAAGAATGAATTGCGTGGCACGGTCCAAAGCAATAGGAAGACTGTCCCCTTGCAATAAAGCACCGGTTATGACACTTGTAAAAGTATCCCCGGTTCCCGGATAATGGGCCGGCAAATACGGACAAGTAATTTTCCAGTATCGATCCCCTACCCGATTATAAGCATATACCGAGGTTTTGTGACTCTCTTCATGAACAGGAACGCTGGTTATAATAACCACCTGAGGGCCTGCATCAGACAAAAGACGAAGGTAAGATTTCAATTCTTCATCCGTATTATCTGCTTTATAAGGCTTGTCCATCAGATAAAAAAGTTCAGTGAGATTTGGGGTGATCACATCCGCCTTCGTTGCCAGGTGACGCATTTCGCGAATCATTGATTCGTCAAAGTTTGTGTATAGCCGTCCATTATCTCCCAATACGGGGTCAACTACCACCAAGCTGTCCGGCTGGCGGAAGTCATCAATAAAATCCGAAACAATCTGTACCTGACGCGGAGCTCCGAGATATCCTGTATAGAAAGCATCAAACTGTACATCCAGCTTTTTCCATTCGGCAATAATTCGAGGCATTTCATCCGTCAGGTCAAGAATAGAAAACTCCGGATATTGCGTATGACTGGAGAGCACAGCCGTAGGTAAAGGGCAAACCTGAAAGCCCATGGAAGACAAAATCGGAATTACAACCGTAAGGGATACACGCCCAAAACCAGACAAGTCATGAACGGCAGCTATTCTCTTTACTTTATTTGTATACATCTTGGTTACTACATTTTTTCTTTCACATAAAAAAACTCCCCGCAAAGATAATCTTACGGGGAGTAAACAACAAGCTAAAAGAGAAAATGTTTGATTCAATTAAAGTTTAGGAATTAAGCTAATGCAAGTATCAGTATTTGTGCAGTAAGCACACGTAAAAACATGGTAAGCGGATAAACAGTGGCATATCCCACCGCAGGAGCATCACACGAAGTCAGATCATTGGAATACGCCAACGCGGGCGGATTCGTGGTTGAGCCACCCAATACTCCGATCAACGTATAATAGTTTAATTTAAAGACGTATCGTCCGACAAGCCCGGCTATCAGCAAAGGAACAATAGTTATGATAACACCATAACCTACCCAGACATAGCCACCGTCATAAATCACCGTTTCCACAAATCCTTTACCGGCACCCAATCCCACACAAGCCAGGAAAAGGGAAATTCCTATCTCACGCAGCATCAGATTGGCACTCATGGTAGTATAAGTAATCATTTTGTACTGAGGGCCGAAGCGACTGATCAGAATGGAAACAATAAGAGGTCCACCCGCCAATCCTAACTTTACCGGCTGGGGAATACCCGGAAATACAAAAGGTGTACTACCCAGGATACATCCTAACGCTATCCCCAAGAATATAGGTATCAGATTAGGATGATCCAAGCGTTTCATTGAATTTCCCAATACTTTTTCCGCATGACTGACCGCCAGCTCGCTACCAACAATAGTAACACGGTCGCCCATCTGCAATTGTAATTGCGGAGCAGCAACCAAGTCTACTCCCGAACGATTCACCCGGGTAATACTGGCTCCGAAATTATTACGTATCTTCAATTGGGAAAGCATCTTTCCATTCAGTTCAGGTTTCGTTATCAAGATACGACGGGAAATCAGTTTCTTATCCAATTGCTCCCATTGCATATCGATCTGCTTACCGAAGAAGACGCTAATAGCTTCAATATCTTTAGGGGTAGAGATAACCAAAATTTTATCATTCAGATGTAATACCGTATCTGAATTTGCCAATTCCGTTTCTTGCCCGTCATGATACCGTACACGCGAAATCACAAAATCACGGTTCATCAGCGGACGTATATCTTTTATCTTTTTTCCGTCGATAGCCTCATTACGGATTTCAAACGAAATAGGACGCACTGTGAGTTCCTGTATGTGTCCGAGTCCACGTTCTGCTTCCGCCTCTTCTGTCTTGGTATTGATACGCAAAATATATTTCAAGGCTATCAATGACAAAATAATACCGACTACACCCAGTGGATAAGCAACCGCATATCCCAATGCTATCTCAGGGGCATCTATTCCGTTCAAATCACTGTTTGCCTGCTGGGCAGCTCCAAGTCCCGGAGTATTTGTTACCGCACCGGAAAGGATACCGACCATAGTAGTGATAGGCGTACCCGTGACAAAATGTAATATAATCGTGATGACTACTCCCAGAAAAACGACCAGCATAGCCAACAGATTCAAGGTAAGTCCGCCTTTTTTGAAAGCAGAAAAGAAACCGGGTCCCACTTGTAGCCCTATGGAGTAAACAAACAAGATCAGACCGAACTCTTTCATAAAATGAAGCAAGTGTTCATTCAGAGTCATATCAAAATGCCCGAATACAATCCCAACAAAAAGTATCCAT
>OGQL01001476.1_pt1 | contig 17352 bp, 9 predicted proteins | sample 1553211 | NCBI WGS metagenome assembly OGQL01 (sample SAMEA2579942, study PRJEB22360) | human gut metagenome
CGCTCGGTGAGTCTTCGGAAATGAGTGGAGAGAGCAGTTGCCGCACGAATCTTGAAATGACGGACACCCAACGCATACTGTTACAGGAATTATTGAAAACGGGAAAACCTGTGGTACTGGTGCTGTTTACCGGTCGTCCGCTGGTACTGAACTGGGAGCAGGCAAACGTGCCGGCCATTCTGAATGTATGGTTTGCGGGCAGTGAGGCAGGTTTTGCCATCGGCGATGTACTGTTTGGTGATGTGAACCCGAGCGGAAAGCTGACTACGACTTTCCCGAAGAGCGTGGGACAGATTCCTTTGTTCTACAACCACAAGAACACGGGTCGCCCTCTTGCCGACGGTGCATGGTTCCAGAAATTCCGCAGCAACTATATAGACATGGACAATGAACCGCTTTATCCCTTCGGTTTCGGCTTGAGCTATACAACATTCTCTTATAGCGACGTGGCTTTGGACAAGACTAGCATGACGGATAAGGGCGAACTGACTGCTACCGTGACTGTGACCAATACCGGCAAGAGAGACGGTGCCGAAGTGGTCCAGCTTTATATTCGTGACCTTGTGGGAAGTGTAACCCGTCCGGTGAAAGAGTTGAAAGGCTTTGAAAAGATTTTCCTGAAAGCCGGCGAATCTAAAAAAGTATCTTTCAAGATTACTCCCGAATTGCTGAAGTTCTACAACTACAATCTTGATTTTGTATGCGAGCCGGGTGACTTTGAGGTGATGATTGGCAGAAGTAGCCGGGATGTAAAGAAAGCAGCGTTCAAGTTACTCTAACTGATTCCCAAGGCGGCAATATGCAGCATTCGAGTCACTGCGTTGAAATGGCATTGTTGCTGCATATTGTCTGCATTTTCACTGCAAACTATATGCAGTATTCTTGCAGTATTTGCTTGACTTGTGTAAGATAATATGATCTATTGAAAAACATGAAGAAAATATTTTTATTAATATTGTGTCTGTCCACCATGTACCCGGTTGTCAATGCTGGGCGGGTGGTTCAGAGTTTTAATGACGGCTGGTATTATGCCGCATGTGATGACAATCGGTTGCAGGAAGTGCAACGCCATGAAGAAGGTTGGCAGCAGGTACATCTGCCGCATACCTGGAATGCGGATGCCTATTCTACCCGTAACTACCGCAGGGCTTCTTCCTGGTATAAGAAAGAGTTCCGTACGGATGCCGCGCAGATGCGGGATAAACAGCTTTACCTGAAATTTGATGGTGTCAATTCTCTGGCAGATGTGTACCTCAACGGCGAGCTGCTCACTACCCACAAAGGAGGTTACTCTGCCTTTACCGTAGACATTACGGATAAAGTAAGGACCGATGCCCCGAATCTGCTGATGGTGCACGTCAATAATCAGAACGACCGGATACCTCCTTTGTCCGGCGACTTCACCATCTTTGGCGGCATCTACCGCAATGTGTGGCTCATCAGTGCTGCAAAGCAGCACATCAGCCTTACCGACTATGCCTCTACGGGCATTTATGTCGATTTGCCTTCCGTGAGTGAGGATAGGGCAGAAATCAGTGTGCGTGGGACTTTGGTGAACCGTGATGTGCGGCGTGCGGTGTTGAAGTTGGACGTCGAGGTGCTGGATACAGATGGGAAGACCGTAGCCCAATCTTTGCGCAGCGTCCGGATAGATGCCGACGGGGCGTTCGCCTTCGAGGAACGGTTACAGTTGGAAAAGCCACAGTTGTGGTCGCCCGATTCCCCTTATCTGTACAGCGTGAAAGTTTCTTTGAAAGATGTGCGTGGCAAGGTGTTGAAAGATGAGACACGTGTCCCTTTGGGGGTCCGCTGGTTCAGCGTGGATGCGCAGGAAGGCTTCAAGTTGAATGGGGAACCCCTGAAACTTATGGGAGCTTGCCGTCATCAGGACCAGATGCCGATAGGCATAGCGCTTTCGGATGAGATGCACCGCAGGGATATGCAGTTGCTGAAAGACATGGGTGTGAACTTTGTCCGTCTGGCACATTACCCACAGGACGATGCCGTGTTGCGTGCTTGCGACGAACTCGGCATGCTGGTATGGGAGGAGATTCCGGTAGTAGATTTGATAGCTTTGGGTGACGAGTTCCGCGCGAATGCCACAAGCGCCTTGCGCGAAATGATTCGCCAGCATTACAACCATCCGTCCGTCATTATGTGGGGGTATATGAACGAGGCTGTTATCCAGCTGCAGTATCGGGTGAAGAAACAACGGCTCAACGGTTTCTACGAGAATACCTTGGCGCTTGCCCGGCATCTGGAGGAAACTCTGAAGAGGGAAGACCCCTACCGTCTGAGTACGATGGCCTACCACGGCAATCAGATTTACAATAAAATCGGTCTCAGCAATATCACCGACATTTCCGGTTGGAACCTTTATCAGGGCTGGTATGAGAACGACTTCAAGTCTTTCGACCGCTTTGTGGACGAAGAGCATCGTAAATACCCGCACCGTCCGTTAATAATCAGTGAGTTCGGTGCCGGTTCCGACCCGCGCTTGCAGTCGCTCGATCCGCAGATATTCGATTTCTCCATGCAATGGCAGCAGTTGTACCTCGAATACTATCTGCCCGCTATCATGAAGCGACCGTTCATAGTGGGCGCCACGGAGTGGAACTTCATTGATTTCAGTTCTGCCAGTCGCCAGGAGGCTACGCCGCATATCAATAATAAAGGACTGATGTACAATGACCGCCGTCCTAAAGATGTGTTCTATTATTTCCAGGCATTCCTGCGCAAGGATATTCCGGTGCTGCACATTGCTGTGGATGACTGGAAGCATCGGACTGTGGTTTCGGACGGTGAAGCGGTGGAACATCCGGTGAAAGTGTATTCCAATCTGGATAAGGTGGAGTTGTCTGTCAACGGCACGAAGCTCTCCGTGCAAGGCATCGAGAATTGCCATGCAGTGTGGCAAGTGCCTCTCGTTGCGGGGCGAAACACGCTTGTGGCTTCAGGTATCTGCCATGGGAAGAAGGTGGAGCAGGTTTCGGACATTTTTGTGAAGATGCAGCCTCGCCATATCGCGGCAGTCGGCTCCGGACAGCTGGAACTTGCAGTGAACGTGGGCAGCAACTGTTTCTTTACGGATGACAAGAGTGATCTTTGCTGGCTTCCCGACCAAGCTTATACTCCTGGAAGTTGGGGCTACATAGGTGGAGAGATTTTCCGCCGTTCTCCGGGACGTATCGGAACCACTGCCGAGGTGAAAGACACCCGTAATGTTCCTTTGCTCCAGACCAAACGCAAGGACATCAAGGCCTATCGCTTCGACTTGCCCGACGGCGACTATGAAGTGGAACTTCTTTTTGCTGACCTGAACGCACGTTCCGAGCGGGTGACTTACGATTTGGGAGCTGTCGCTACCCTAGACAATGCCGATTTCCGCGGCAGTGTCTTCAATGTTTCTGTCAACAACCGACCTTGGCTGAATCATTTCTCTCCGGCGATAGAAGTAGGCGGGAACCGTTGCATATCCAAGAAATTGCGTATTGCCGTAACCGGTGGAAACCTTACAGTGGACTTTGAGGCGGTGAAGGGAATGACGTTCTTGAATGGGATAAAGATATTCAGGATTCATTGACCTTCTATTTGCAAGGATGTTGTATTAACCGATAAATTGAGTGAAACATGAAACACAAACTTCTCACCGGGTCCCTCTCCTTCACAGTAGGGATGGGATTCAGCGCTTTGCCTGCCGTCGCGCAGCAATCTCCGGCTTCCACTGAGGTCAAGCCCAATGTAATCATTATCAACGTTGATGACTTGGGCTATGGCGACATTGGTTGTTACGGTGCCACCAAGGTCAAGACTCCCAATATAGACCGTCTGGCATCGCAGGGCCGTAGCTTTACGGACGCTCATTCATCCTCGGCTGTTTCCACGCCTTCACGTTATGGACTAATGACTGGTCAATATCCTTGCCGTGAGGATATTTGGGGGGCAATCTTCCTGAATCAGACTCTGCAAATTGATACGGCACGCACCACAATTGCGGATGTGATGAAACGTTCCGGCTATTCCACTGCCATCGTGGGGAAGTGGCATCTTGGATTCCGTACGGACGAAAAGATGGACTGGAACAAGGAACTGGCTCCCGGACCACTTGAATTGGGATTCGATTATTACTTCGGTGTGCCTATTCTCAACAGTCATCCACCTTTTGTTTATGTGGAGAACCATCATGTGGTGGGTTATGATCCCAACGACCCGTTTGTAAGAGGCAAGAGGGCAGAAACGGAGGAGTTCGATGAAAAATTCGGTATCAACTCTATTGGTGGAGCCACGGCTGCGCACCGTTTGTACAAAGACAGGGCTGTAGCCACTACTTTGAAAGACCGGGCCGTGCAGTGGATAAAGGAACATAAGGATTCACCTTTCTTCTTGTATTATGCTACCACCAACATCCATCATCCTTTTACACCGGCCGAACGCTTTGTAGGTACCAGTGAGGCAGGACCTTACGGTGATTCAATCCATGAATTGGACTGGGTGGTAGGCGAGATTATGCGTACCCTCGATGAGGAAGGGCTGGCGGGAAATACTCTGCTCATCTTCACCAGTGACAACGGAGGAATGCTGAATCATGGAGGGCAGAGAGCTTGGAAGGCAGGACACCATATCAACGGCAAGCTTCTTGGTTTCAAGTTCGGAGCTTGGGAAGGCGGGCATCGCATTCCTATGATTGTCCGCTGGCCGGGCAGGATTCCTGCGGGCAGCGTATCCAACCAGTTGATGTCCAATGTTGACATGCTTGCCACTTTGGCTGCCCTCACAGGATATGAATTGCAGGAGCAGGACGGGCCGGACAGTTTCAATATGCTTCCTGCCCTTATCGGAAATCCCGGGAAAATGATTCGGGACCATATTATTATCTGTCCTTCCCAAAAGAGCCATCTTTCCATTCGCAAAGGGAAGTGGGTCTATATTCCGGCGCAAAACAGCGGTGGATTTACCGGAAAGAATGTCGGTGACCATGACTTGGGCGGGGCATCCGCTTTCCAGCTCACCCATCGGGTGAACAGCGATATAGAAAATGCCCGGATAAAGCCGGATGCACCCTCTGTGCAGCTTTATAATTTGGAGGAAGACCCATACCAGACCACAAATGTGTATGAACAGCAGCCCAAAGTGGCACGCAGGCTGGCGCGGATACTGGAGGAGAAGATAAGGAAGTCGGATGCCACAAGAAAGTGACAACCGATAGATTGATGAAAAACATAATTTGAAAAATGAAGAATACCATGATGAAAAAGTTTTTTGTAGGTTTATTCTCCTTTTTGATGGGAGTAGGCAGCGCTTTTGCGCAGACCAATATGTCTAGTGAAATGTATGACCTTGCCAAGATGAAGGAAGGCTTGCGCAACCGCCGTGTCAGCAGTTATGACCGTACGGGCAACAACCGTGACCACCTGAAGGCCATCAAGCCGGGCGAAACGGCTGTCTTGGCCGACATCAAGGGGGCAGGCGTAATCAACCATATCTGGATAACGATGTCTCCGGGACCGCGCCAGCTTTCCCGTAACGACATCATCCTTCGGATGTACTGGGACGGCAGCGACGAGCCTTCTGTCGTGTCCCCCATCGGTCCCTTTTTCGGCCAGGGATGGAACGAACAGTATAACTATGCTTCTTTTGCCCTTTCTTCCGGTCCCAACGGTGGTACGGGTTTGTGCAGCTATTTCGCCATGCCTTTTGCCAAAGGTGCGCGCATTGAGATAGAGAATCAGACGGATGTCAACATCGGCGCCTTCTACTACTACATAGACTATGTGGAGATGAAGGAACTGCCCAAGGACATGGGACGTTTCCATGCGTGGTTTAACCGTGAGATTACCGAAGCGCTTCCCGAAGGGGAGACCGAGTGGGGTTCCGTGGGTAAGCAGACGGAGAATAAGGACGGAGCCGACAATTATGTGTTTGCCGATATCAAGGGAAAGGGCCATTTTGTGGGATTGAACTATTATGTACAGTGCCCTACCCCCATGTGGTATGGTGAAGGCGATGACATGTGGTTCATCGACGGTGAAAAACAGGCTTCCTTGATAGGCACCGGTACGGAAGACTTGTTCAACACCGCCTGGTGCCCGAAAGAGCCCTACCAGCATATCTACTTCGGCTATCCACGTGTGAATAATGATGTCGGATTCTTGGGGCGTACACATGTCTATCGGTTCTTTATTCAAGATCCCGTCTTCTTCGAGAAAGGGCTGAAAGCCACCATCGAGCATGGACACAACAATTGCCTGACGCTCGACCTGGCTACCGTTGCTTACTGGTATCAGGACAAGGCGACGGCTGTCCCGGCCATTCCCGACAAGGAGGGCCGTAAGCTGAAGCCGATGGTAAACAATGTGATGATACACAAATGGCGTCATGAATGGAGAAAGAACAAGGGGAACAAAGCGGACCTTTGGGGGGACGAATAAATAGTTGGAGGACATGAAATGAAAAAAATTAGTTTATTTCCATTATTGGCTGCTACTACGGTTTCTCAAATGATGTTTTCGTCTTGTAGTTCGGAGCAGGAGAAGGAGCAGCCGAATTTTGTATTGATTTTCTGTGATGATATGGGATATGGAGATTTGGGGTGCTATGGAAACCCTACCATACATACCCCGAACATTGACCGTATGGCCTCGGAAGGGATGAAGTTCACACAGTTTTATGTGGGCGCTTCTGTTTCTACGCCTAGCCGCAGTGAACTGATGACCGGCAGGTTACCGGTTCGTAATGGACTGTATGGCGATAAACGGGATGTTCTTTTCCCGGATTCCAAAGCAGGATTGGGACAAGATGAAGTGACTGTTGCCAAACTGTTGCAGCAGAATGGATACGCTACCGCTTGTGTAGGTAAATGGCATTTGGGGCATTTTTCTCCTTATTTGCCTACTGACCATGGTTTTGATGATTTTTTCGGAATACCTTATTCGAACGATATGCGCCCTGCCTCATTGATGCGGGGGGATTCTGTTCTTGAAATCAAGCCTGAGCAGGGAGAATTGACACGGCGTTATACCGAATATGCTGTAGACTATATCAAAAAGAATAAGAATCGTCCATTCTTCCTTTACTTGGCACATACTTTCCCCCATACGCCGTTGCATACGAACGAGCGTTTCGAAGGCAGGAGTAACCGGGGGCTGTATGGCGATGTGGTCGAGGAGCTGGACTGGAGTGTGGGTGAAGTATTGAAAGCCTTGAAGGAAAATGGTCTGGATGAAAACACATTGGTCATTTTTACCAGTGACAACGGACCATGGTTGGTACAGCGCCTGAATGGAGGTTCTGCCGGTGCTTTACGTCAAGGGAAGTCTACCTGTTGGGAAGGAGGTCTCCGCGTTCCGGCTGTTTTCCGTATGCCGGGCCGAATAGCGCCGTGTACGCAGCAAGGCATGATGGCAACAATGGATATTTTGCCGACATTCTTAAATATGGCAGGTATTCCTCTACCTGAGGGAGTGACACTTGACGGAATGGATCAGACTCCCATGTTGTGGGAACAGAGGGAGTCTTCACGTGATGAGATGTATTATTGGCGTGGCAGCCATTTACTGGCAGTTCGTAAAGGTCCTTGGAAGATTCATTTCAGTACCCTTACCGATCCTTATACCCGGCATGCTGTTTGGGAACGCCCGGAAATTCCTTTCTTATATAATGTGGAAGAAGATTTTTCTGAACAATATGAGGTTTCGGAAAAACATCCTGAAATAGTGAAAGAGCTTGTGGAACTTGCAGAGAAGCATAAGGCGGAAATGAAGATTAAAGCTTCTGTATGCGACTTTGGACGTTAAGCTGATAGCAATATGAAAGTTTCATGTACATTAGTGTCTGTTGCTGCATTACTCCCCTTCAGCGGGAGTAATGCAGGCAATGTGCAAAGAGATAAATCCCAACGTCCCAATATTGTGTTGGTCATTGCCGATGATATGGGTTGGGGGGATGTAGGTTATCAGGGGGCGGTAGACGTATCGACACCGAATATTGATGCACTTGCCCGCAGGGGAGTACAATTCAGCCAAGGGTATGTGTCTTGTTCCATAAGTGGACCGTCTCGTGCAGGTATCTTGACGGGAGTTTATCAACAACGCTTTGGTTTCTATAACAATCTGCATCCTTGGGCAAAGATTCCCGAAGGGCAATCTACTTTGGGTGAAATGGTCCGCGATTGTGGCTACGCTACGGGATTTGTCGGAAAATGGCATATGGCTGACTCTCCCGAACAATCTCCTAATCGTAGGGGATTTGACCAATTCTATGGTTTTTGGTCTGATACCCATGATTATTATCGTTCTACAGATAAACCGGGAGTGGAACTTTATGACTTTTGCCCTTTGTATCGGAATGGCGAGATTCAACCCCCTTTGCACGAAAGTGGTGAATATATTACGGACTGTTTTACACGTGAAGCTGTGGAGTTTATAGACAAGCATGCTTCCTCTCCTTTTCTGCTTTGCCTTTCGTATAATGCCGTTCATTCGCCTTGGCAAGTTCCCGAACACTATGTGAATCGGCTTGAGGGGAGGCGATTCCATCATGAAGACCGGAAAGTTTTTGCAGCTATGGTGTTGGCTTTGGATGATGGTATAGGTCGTGTCATGGAAAGTTTGAGAAAAAATGGTTTGGAAGAGAATACTCTTTTTATTCTTATCAGTGATAATGGTTCTCCTCGTGGGCAGGGAATAGAGTGTAGCACCGGTTATGAATATAAAGACAGAGGTAATACGACCATGTCAAGTCCTGGACCTTTCAGAGGATATAAAGCTGATACTTATGAAGGTGGAATTCGAGTTCCTTATATAATGTCGTGGCCCTCGGAGTTGCCTCAAGGTATGGTTTATGATAATCCGGTAATCAGTCTTGATATATTTCCTACAGTTATGCAGGCTGTCGGTGGAACTTCCAGACAGAAATATTCTTTGGATGGAGTCAGCCTTTTACCCTATCTGAAAAGTGAGTGGCCTATAGACAAGCGTCCGCATTCTACGCTTTACTGGCGTAGGGATGAGGATTTTGCCATCCGTAAAGGAGATTGGAAGTTAGTTTATAACGATCAGGGAAGTACAAGAAAAATCCAGCTCTTTGATATGAAGGACGATAAGGAAGAGGTTTATGATTTGAGTGGTGAATATCCGGAGTTGGCAGACAGCCTTTTGGCCGAATTTGATGCTTGGGAAGCTGCCTTGCCTCCTTGTACAAATCAGACTACTTGGAACGGACGCGTAGTAGTGGAGCCGAAGGAACCACAGCCTGTCAGCCGTAATTTTAGGTATAAAGAAGGTTATAGGCGTAAAGTGTCCGAGCATAATCGTCGCATTTACGATGCGAAGTATAGGAGGAGCGTTATCGGTGAGAGTTTTAAGTTGCCTTATAAAGGGAAATAGTATAAATGCCATAAATATAAAAAAATGAAAAGAATAGTTCTTATATCAGTCTTGTTTTCGTTTGTTTTTTTGAGCCATGCCCAAATATGGAAAGTGCCTGAAGGCCATGAAACGCGGTGGACAAGTTTTGAAAATCCTACCGGTGCCAAGGGAACGGCAGCTCAAGCCAATAAAGGTGCAAAAGGAAGTGCTTTCGGCAGAATCATGGCGGGAGACAGCTGTGTATTGTTGTCTCAGCAAGGACCCGGGCTCATTAACCGTATTTGGCTGACAGTCAGCAAACGTAACCCTAAGATGCTTCGTGCGTTGCGTATCAAGTTTTATTGGGATAACTCTGTTGTTCCGGCAGTGGATGTCCCTTTGGGAGATTTTTTTGGGAATCCGCTGTCACGTACATCTCGTTTTGAGAACTGTTTCTTTTCTAATCCGGAGAAGCGTTCTTTTAACTGTTGTATTCCGATGCCTTACCGCACCGGTGCCAAAGTGGTGTTTGTGAATACCTCGGATGAGGACCTGACACACTTGTTTTATGATATTAACTTTACTAAATTGCCGGAATGGGATTCGGAGATGAGCTATTTTCATGCTGTCTGGCGTGAAGACAAATCCACCAAGTTGGGAGTGGATTATACTGTTCTTCCCCAACTATCGGGCAGGGGGCGCTTTTTGGGGGTAAGCTTGGGTATCTTTGCCAATAAGGCCTATGAAACTACTTGGTGGGGAGAAGGTGAAATCAAGTTCTACATTGACGGAGATAAGGAATTTCCCACATTGAGTGGTACGGGAGTTGAAGACTATATTGGTACGGCTTGGGGGCAGGGCGAGTATTCCCACCGTTATCAAGGTTGTCCGATTGCAAATGCGGACAGTTGTTGGTGGAGTATGTATCGTTTCCACGTGCAGGACCCGATTTATTTTCATCATGATATAAGAGTTACATTGCAGCAGATTGGAGGTGCTCCATATCAAAAGGTACTCGAACTGTACAAGGCGAAGGTTCCTCTTGTACCGGTTACTATAGATAGAAGCGGTAAACTGAAATTCTATCGTTTATTAGATGAAAATTCAGACCTACATATCACGGATAAAGACTTTCCGCCAGGATTTGTTAATTTCTACCGCCAAGATCATGTAACTTCAACAGCATATTTCTATTTGGATAGGCCTGCAGTCTGAATAATTTTTTAAATAACTTCCTAGTGTATATTATTGGGAATTAGTATTTTATACAATGCTGTAGTAGTTACGTTGTAGTGCTTGAGTAGGTTGTGGTAATCTTGTGGTAGTTTGTTTTTTGACATACATCAATTGCTCCTATACTTTTGCAAAAGAATTTTAAATCAATACAAAATGAAGAAAAATTTATTAATTACATGTGTGATGTTGCTGTTTGCCGTTGTTTCGATGGCGCAGAACAAAATTACGGTTTCGGGTGTCGTTTCCGACAAGACGGGAATGACTGTTATTGGTGCTACAGTTTCGGTAAAGGGGGCTCCTCAGCAAGGAGTCGTTACTGGACTTGATGGTGATTATAAGATTACCAATGTTCCCAGTAACGCTGTCTTGCTTTATAGCTATATTGGTATGAAAGACCAAGAAATAGCAGTGAATGGTCGTACTACTATTAATGTAGTAATGCAAGAAGACAATATGTTGATCGATGAAGTTGTAGTTGTAGGCTATGGTGTACAGCGTAAATCAGACTTGACCGGTGCTGTTGGTTCTATCAAGAGCGATGATTTGAAAAAGATTTCTACACCTAATGTGGCTAACGCGTTGCAAGGTCGTGTGTCCGGTGTATTTATCTCTGCAAGCGGTGCTCCGGGTAGCTCTCCTGAAGTGCGCATTCGTGGTATCGGTACTACTAATAATAGCAATCCGCTCTATGTGGTTGATGGAATGTTTATGGACGATATATCATTCCTGAGTAACCATGATATTGAGTCCATGGAGGTATTGAAGGATGCTTCTGCTACTGCCATGTATGGTTCTCGCGGTGCTAACGGTGTAATCATTGTTACCACCAAGCAAGGTGCTGAAGGTAAAGCACAGGTGAACATTACTGCCAGTGAAGGATTTCAGTTCCAAAATAGCGGTAAGTTTGAGATGTGTACGGCTTCTGAATATGCTATGCTGCAAAATGAAGCTAACTTGAATATTAATCCAGATGGCGGTCTTGTTTATGATGATCCGGCTTCTTTCGGAAAAGGGACCAATTGGTTCGATGAGATTTTCCGAGTAGCGTCTGTCCGTGATTATCAAGTTGCTGTTAGTGGCGGAACAGAAAAGGTACGTTATAATTTGAGTGCCGGATATTTCCAACAGGATGGTATCATAAAGGAAAATTCTTATGACCGTTTTACTTTGCGTGCCAATAATTCATATAAAATAAACAAACATTTGACTATCGGGCATAACTTATCGGCTTCTTTCAGTCATACAAAAAATGAAAATAAGGGAGTTGTAAAATCTGCTTATAAACTGAGTCCTATCATTACTCCTTATGATGAGAATGGTAATTTCTCCGATCCTCAGGTGGCATCTACTGCTAATCCGCTTGCTACCCTCCATTATATGAATAGTGATAATTGGAAAGATAGAATTGTGGGTAGTGCATTCTTGAATTGGGAAGTTATTAAAGGGTTGAATTTTAAGACCAGCTTGGGCATTGATTATATTAATGGTAGAAGTCGTAATTTTACTCCTAAGTATTATATCTCGGAGTATCAAAAGGTAGATGAGAACAGCTTGTCTAAAACATGGACTAGAGATTTTACTTGGCTGTGGGAGAATATCTTGACTTATGATTGGCAAATCAATGATAAAAATCGTCTGAATCTTTTGGGTGGTATTACTGCTCAAAAATACACTAATGAAAAGTTAGGCGGGTCAGGACGTAATTTCTTCTCAGAAGTGGAAGACTATTGGTATTTGGATCAGTCTTCAAGCGATACACGTGGACTTGAGAATAATGGAAAACATGAAGCCATGATGTCTTACTTGTTCCGTGCCAACTATGCTTTAATGGACAGATATTTGTTGACGGCTTCTATACGTGCCGATGGCTCTTCGGAGGTTGGACCGGATAACCGTTGGGGATATTTTCCGTCAGTAGCTGCCGGATGGAGGATTTCTGAAGAAGCTTTTATTAAAGATAATGTTGAATGGTTGAGTAACTTGAAGATTAGAGGTAGCTGGGGGCAAATTGGTAATGATAAGATTGGTAATGACAAATATTATGCATTGGCTAATGTAGCCCCTACTTATGATGCTGTATTTGGTGGTGATTATTATTCTGGTGGTACTGTAACTTCTCTTTATAATACACAAATCCATTGGGAACGTTCAGAGCAGTTGGATCTTGGTTTTGATTTAGGCTTGTTCAATAATCGCTTTTCTTTAGAGTTTGACTATTACAGAAGAGATACAAAAGAAATGTTGGTAAATGTGGATGTTCCTGCTTCTGTAGGACTTGCCTCTGTAGAAACAAACGTGGGCTCAGTACGTAACTCTGGACTTGATTTTACGGTGAAATGGGAAGACTCGTTTAAGGATTTTCGTTATGGCATCCGCTTGACTGGAACTACAATTAAGAATGAGGTGACTAATTTGGGAGGTAAACGTATCACCAGTGGGGATATAGGTTCCGGAAAAAGTGTTCATATGACAGAAGAAGGAATGCCAATCAAGTATTTTTATGGTTACAAGACTATTGGTATTTTCCAAAGTAATGAGGAGATTGAGCAGTATAATGCGATGGCTGCGGCTGCTTCCGGTGATGCGAAGAAGAAGTATCAGGCAAATGTAGCTCCGGGTGATCTGATTTATGCAGATACGGATGGCAATGGATATATAACTGCTGAAGACCGTACGGATTTAGGCTCTCCTACTCCGAAGTTTATCGGTGGTTTGGGTATAACTGCCGCTTGGAAAGGCTTTGATTTGTCAATTGATTTGCAGGGTAATTTTGGTAATAAGATTTATAATGCCAAACAAGCTGAAAGAAATGCTGGTGTTGATAACTGGGATCGTTCGTTCTTGGATAGATGGACTGAAAACAATAGGAATACTTCCATTCCGCGCATGACATTTGAGGGTAACAATTATTTTGTTTCCGACCGTTATGTTGAGAGTGGCAACTATGTGAAGTTACAGACTGTGGAATTAGGATATACATTCCCAAAAAACTTGATGCAAAAAGTGCATATCCAGAATTTGAGATTGTACTTCTCAGGTAATAACCTGCTTTATTTTACGAATTATAACGGATTTACTCCTGAAATCTTAGGGGGGCTTGACCGTGATATTTATCCGATTACCGCTACCTGCCGTTTTGGCTTGAATCTTACATTCTAATGGAAAATAAAAATAGGAAATGATTATGAAAAAGATATATTCACTTTTATTAGCTTCAGCATTGGTTTTTACCTCTTGTTCTGATTTTTTGGATACAAAGCCGCAAGGGAAATTGACGCAAGATATTTTCTTCGGGGAAGAAGAAGGTGCTTTGATGGGAATTAATGCTATATATTCTCAAATGAAAAGTTGGGACTTGATCGGCTTTTCTTGGTTTGGCATTATGGAGGTGCCGAGTGACAATTCTGATACAGGAAGTTCACCGGCAGATGGTAGTTATGCTCGCGTGAATTCATTGAATGATTTTACTTATGATGTTTATACTTCTGAATTGAACGGCTGGTGGACCGGAAATTATAAAGGAATCGGATTCTGTAACGTAGCATTGGATAACTTGGATGTGTTGAAAGATGAGCAGTTAAAGATTAGAAGCATTGCACAGGCACGTTTTTTCCGTGGTTTCTTTTACTTTAACTTGGTGAGAACTTACGGTGGCGTACCTTTGGTTACTAAAGTTCAGAATCCCGATGAATATGATCAGCCATGCGCTTCTGAAGAAGCTATTTATCAGCAGATTATTGATGACTTATCCTATGCGGCAATGAATTTGCCAACCCGTGATGAATGGGGGATTGCTGAGAGAGGAAGAGTTACGAAAGGAACTGCAGAAGGCTTGTTGGCTAAAGTTTATTTGTTCCGTCAAGATTATGCAAGTGTAAAACAATATGCAGGGCAGGTAATAAGTAGGGGAGAATATAACCTGCATCACAATTACCGTGATTTGTTTAGCCCGGATTCTTATTATTCTGATGAAGTGATGCTGGCCGACCAGTATTTGTGGGGATCAGACAAGACGAGAGATAAGGCTTCCGAATATGTGAAGTGGCAAGGTGTCAGAGGTTTCAAAGGTTGGGGATTCTGTTCTCCGTCAGAATCTTTGGATAAGGCTTATGAATCAGGTGATCCGAGACGGGAGGCTACTATCATTTACGATGGCGAAAATATGGAAGGAGTTGGGGTTATAAACTTCAAGGACGAACCGGGAGTACAACCGCGTGCCAATAAAAAGACAATGTGGCCTACAACTTATTGGAATGCCAATAATTTTGCTAAACAAAATTGCCACTTGTATTTTCTGCGTTATGCGGATGTACTGTTAATGTATGCTGAGGCCTGCAATGAGTTGGCAAATGGTGAAAGCGACCCATTAGTAGATGACGCCCTGGCTAAATTGGAATTGGTCAGAGACCGTGCTCGTAAGTCCGGTGATGATCCCACTGTATTACCTAAAATAACAGAGAGGGATAAGGCAAAGTTGCGTGAAATCATATGGAATGAGCGTCGCATTGAATTAGCAATGGAAGGACACCGTTTCTTTGATTTGATTCGGGCTGATAAAGTTGTTCCCGGATATGCAGAAAAGATGCTGAAGGCCCATGGAAAGACAAACTTCAATATGAGCCAGCATTCCACATTCTACATTCCACAGAAGCAGATTGATATTTCTCAAGGAATATTGAAGCAAAATAAATAAGGTGTGTGAGGAGTAGCCTAAGGCTACTCCTACTTCTTATGTGATTAAAATGTTTAAAATAGGTATTATGAAAAATATATTTCTTTTTTTCTTGTTTTTGGGGGTTTGTTCGTGCTCGGTAAATGCCATAAATCCACCATCTGGTGTGACAGAAAAGCAACTCTCCGATGATGAACTCATGACCCTTGTCCAGAAGCAAACTTTCCGTTACTTTTGGGATTTTGCCCATCCCGAATCAGGATTGGCGCATGAACGGAGCAACGGAGGTGCCGAGACAGCTACCATCGGTGGCTCGGGTTTCGGAGTGATGGCTATCATTGTCGGTATAGAGCGTGGTTTTGTCACTCGCGAACAGGGCGCTGAACGTATGTTGAAGATAGTCCGCTTTCTGAGCGACAAGAATACCGACAGCTATCACGGCATGTGGGCACATTGGATGAACGGTAAAACCGGCAAGACCATTCCTTTCAGTCGTAAGGACGATGGAGCGGATATTGTAGAATCCGCTTTCATGTTCGAAGGCTTGTTGGCTGCCCATCAGTATTTTACAAAGGATAATCCAACGGAAAACCGTATCCGCGGGATAATCAATAATCTGTGGCGTCAAGCAGAATGGAACTTTTTTACTCAGGGACAAGATGTGATGTATTGGCATTGGTCGCCAAACAACGGATGGGCGATGAATCATCAGATTAAAGGTCATAACGAGTGTCACATTGTTTACATTTTGGGCGCGTCTTCCCCTACTTATCCGATTGCCGAGAGCGTTTATCATAAAGGCTGGGCCAATGCGAATACTTTTCTGAACGGTCGGGAGTATTACGGCATCAAGCTTCCTCTTGGAAACAACCACGGAAAGGGAGGTCCTCTCTTCTTCACTCATTATTCTTACATGGGGCTTGACCCACGTGGCTTGAAAGATCGTTATGCCGATTACGAGGAACAGATGAAGGCTCATACCTTGATTAACCGTGCCTACTGCATTGACAATCCGAAGGGTTACAAGGGTTACGGCGAAAAATGTTGGGGATTGACTGCCAGTGACGGTGACAAAGGTTATTCTGCCCATAGTCCCGGTAATGACCGTGGTGTGATTACGCCTACCGCTGCTCTTTCCTCTATTCCATATGCACCTGAATATTCTTTGGAAGCCATGCGTTATTTCTATGAAGAGTTGGGTGACCGTCTTTGGGGTGAATATGGTTTCAAGGATGCGTTCAATTTGACGGAGAATTGGTTTGCACCTTCGTATCTTGCCATTGACCAAGGGCCGATTATTGTGATGATAGAGAACTATCGTACCGGTTTGATTTGGAAACTTTTCATGAGTCATCCCGATGTCCAGAAGGGTTTGAGGAGATTAGGCTTTACTTCTCCTTATTTGAACAAGGTCGATTAGGTTGTTTGATAGGATTCTTTGATTTTGATTAGGTTTTACATAGATTAAAAAGGTTTGTAACCATGAAAAACGTGTTTATCAATAGTGTATTGGTTGTTTTCGCATTGCTTGTCGCCTCGTGCGGCAGGCAACCGGAAGCCAAAGTAGAGGTGATGTCGTTCAACATCCGTCTGGATCATGTGGCGGACAGTATGAACAATTGGAAATACCGCAAGGACCATGCGGCACAAATGATTGCTTATTATGCTCCGGACATTATAGGCATGCAAGAGGTGGTGAAGAACCAACTCGATGACTTGAAGGAGCGTCTTCCGCAATATACCGCTCTCGGTGTAGGTCGTGCAGATGGAGAAGAGAAAGGTGAGTATTGCTCTCTTTTCTATAAGACAGACCGTTTCGAACTATTGAAGAGTGGAAATTTTGGGCTGAGTGAAACTCCTGATTCCATCGGAAAGAAAGGCTGGGATGCGGCTTGCGAGCGTATTGTGACTTGGGCGGTACTGAAAGACAAGGTGAGTGGTAGGGAAATAGCTGCTTTCAATACTCATTTCGATCATGTAGGTAAAGTGGCACGTCGCGAAAGTGCCGTGCTGATACTTGAGAAGATAAAACAAATGGCGGGTGACCTTCCGGTAATTGTTACCGGAGACTTTAATGGAACGGTAGATTCCGAGCCGGTC
>OGQL01001491.1_pt1 | contig 17203 bp, 15 predicted proteins | sample 1553211 | NCBI WGS metagenome assembly OGQL01 (sample SAMEA2579942, study PRJEB22360) | human gut metagenome
GGATTATAGCATTCTTGATCGAAGCGGTTATTCAATTGCACGGGTTAGTAAAGAACTGTTTCATATGACAGATACTTATGTTATTGATGTACAGAATTCGGGAAATGCGTTGGATGCGCTGATGTTTGTACTTGCGATTGATGCAGAAAAATGTTCCAGGAATTAAAAAGTTGATCTTATTGTCGAAGAAATCATGCTGATCAGATCTCCGGAGGACTTAGAAAAATTCAAAGAGATATATGAGATAACAGAGGAAATTGCAAAAGAATATTAGAGATCTTCTGGGTCGTGGATGAACGTCAGGTATTCGTCTGTAAGCTTATAGGAAAAAAGGAGTTATTTTATAAAGATATGATGAAAATTACTTACATTAACCACAGTGGATTTTTAATTGAAACTAAAGATTGCTACTATATTTTTGACTATTATAAGGGTGAATTACCACTTCTTGACAAGAAAAAAGAAGTAATTGTTTTTTGCAGTCATTTTCATAAGGATCATTTTAATCCTGTGATTTTTGAGATCCTTGATGATATGAGCATGACATATCAGGCAATTTTGGCGAAAGATATACGCAAAAGAAAACATTTGCCAGATATGAAGATCACATATGTTTATCATGATCAGACTTATAATCTGGATAATGGCACCCAAGTCGATACATTGCTATCTAACGATAGTGGTGTAGCATTTATTGTCAAAACAAAGGAAGGCACCATTTATCATGCCGGTGACTTAAATGACTGGTATTGGGATGGTGAGCCAAAAGCTGATAACCAGAGACTTACTTCAGCATATCGTGCGGAGATCAGGAAAATCAAGGGTATGCATTTTGATGTTGCATTTGTCCCCTTAGATCCGAGACAGGGAAATCACTATGCCGACGGGATCCTGTATTTCCTTAAAAATGTAGATTGCAATGTCATTTTTCCAATGCATTACTGGAATGATGCCAATGTAATTAAGCGGTTTATTACGGAATATCCGCAATATAAATCACGTATTAAAAACACAGAATGTGCAAAAGGAGAAGAATTATGAAGTTTAGTGCGATCACAGGGCGTATCGTAGCCTCTCCAAACAAGTTTGTCAAGGAGATGTAGGTCAGTTCATTCTTGCTATGGATACCTGGTTTGAAAGATTGATGGTGGAATAATAGAGGCTGTGATAGAATGAAGAAAATGATTTGATACGCTAACCGGAATTAGGAGGCTATCGGAAATGACTGAAAGAGAAAAAATGCTAAGTGGAGAGTTGTACGATCCAACGGATAAAGAATTGGAGCAATTACGCGTGAATGCACGTAAATTAACCTATTGTGCTACTTCAAATAAATTATATGAAAACCTGTAAATGCGCAAAGAATCCCTGTAATTATTGGAAAACTAAAATTTTTAGAATATCAATTCCTTGATTTTTCCAAGTTCGCAGGGTTCATTGAAAATACTGTTTAATGCAATACAGAGATTGTACGCCAGTACTTTATTGACCAGGCGGGTACATAATCCCTGAAAGCTTTTGGCCAGCACTCTTTCTGCATTTAGTTGACCAGTTAGCTGCGAAAACACAGTTTCTACCCGCCTTCTCTGTTTGAATATTAATTGACGCACAGATTTTGTCCAGTTTTCTTTACTGTTAGAACGCTTCAGGGCAAAAAGGCAGATATTTTGCTCCTGCATTTCCTGCATCAGCCTTTCACCGACATAGCCCTTGTCTGCTAAAACTGTGAAATTTGAACAATTGTCCACCAGATCCCGTAACCCTTCGCGGTCGTCTGTGGAGGCTGGTGTGATCTCAAATGCAGTAATGTAGCCTTCTAAGGTGATCAATGCATGTACTTTGTAACCGAAATAAGTTTCCTTTTTAGAAGGGCATTTTCCGTAATCAGCACCATGATTGCGAAATACTTTGCAGTAGCGTGCACGCCCGAATTTACAGACCGCAAGCGGAAAACTGTCAATGATGCAGTAAGGACTGATGGGTACCGGGAAATCCGAAAGCAATTTTTGCCGTAATAATTCTGTCGTCTGCATCAATGCCCGCCTTGTTCTGTTAAAACGGCTTCTGCTGCAAAGCTGTGGGAAAAGGTGTCGGTAATTCTTTTTTACAAAAGAAAACCAGGCATTTTCAGAATCAATACCGACCAACTCTCCACAGAGAGCAATCGTAATGATTTCGGAATCAGATAGTTTTGCATCCAAAACATGGCGACGTTTTCTGACTTCCGAAGGTGCAAAGCGGTGATACAATTCATCAATAATAACGTAAGTGGTCAAAATAAAGTCTTCAAAAGTTGCAATAATCGTGGTATCATTATTTTGAAACTTCAACATGATGATGCCCCCTTTCAAATTTGTATGTCCTACAAATAAGATAGCACATTTTGTTGAAGTTTCTTTATATTTTATTTTATCTAGCACAACAAGTTAAATTAAATGATTTTATAAAAAGAAAGCAGGTGAAATGTAATGAACGTTATATGTTTCCATAACCCAGATGAAGAAAATGGCTATTTAAGTAACTGGTATCTTAGTCATTTCACAGTCAACGGAATAGATTTTTCGTCAATGGAGCAGTTTATGATGTATCAGAAGGCATATCGCTTTCATGATGAAGAAATAGCTGATAACATACTTCATACAGATAATGTTGCAGAGATTAAGAAATTAGGTCGTAAAGTACATGCCTATGATGAAAATGTCTGGAATGGTGTAAGGCAGATTATTGTTTATGAGGGATTAAAAGCGAAATTCAGTCAAAATACAGAATTAAAACGACAACTTGTTGATACAGGTGATGCTGTGTTAGCTGAATGCGCAGTAAGAGATCAAATCTGGGGAATAGGTTTATCCATGGGAGATCCAAACAGGTTTGAGCGAAGCAAATGGAAAGGCAACAATCTTCTGGGATATGCTTTAATGTTAGTGAGAGAACAGTTATAAATTCTGATTCTAGAGATGGAAATAGATAAGAAAAACATTTTTTATGAAATCCAGAATAATAAGGAGTTTTTGAATGAGCAAAAAAATAACGAAAAGAGGAAGGTACATGATGAAAGTATTAATGCTCAACGGCAGCCCGAGAACAAAAGGAAATACATTTATTGCATTAGAAGAAATGAAAAAAGTATTCGAAGTAGAAGGTGTAGAAGCGGAAATTGTACAGGTAGGCAATAAAGATGTAAGAGGATGCATTGCCTGTAGACGTTGTGTGGAACTTGGCAAATGTGTTTTTGATGATGTGGTGAATGAACTGGCACCGAAATTTGAAGAAGCAGATGGAATTGTGGTTGCCAGTCCGGTATATTTTGCTTCAGCGAATGCTACACTGATTGCCACCCTTGACAGACTGTTTTTCAGCACATCTTTTGATAAAACAATGAAAGTGGGCGCAAGCGTGGTCTGTGCAAGACGTGGAGGCTGTTCAGCGACTTTTGATGAGCTGAACAAGTATTTTACCATATCAAACATGCCGATTGCGGCTAGCCAGTACTGGAATTGCATACATGGACGCGAACTGGGAGAAGCTGACAGGGATGAAGAAGGAAAGCAGACCATGCGTGTACTCGCCAGAAATATGACTTTTCTGATGAAGAGTATCGAACTTGGTAAAAAGCAGTTTGGACTTCCGGAAAAGGAAGAACATGCATTCACACATTTTATCAGATAGAGATTCCTGAGTGCTTTTTAAATGAATCGAGTTACCTGCTGCATTTGCGGAGAGCAATAAGCAGTGGGTGGAACAGAGGGAAGGGATAACTATGTATCGTATTTTTATCGTAGAGGATGATGAGATCATCTCAGAAGTACTGAAAAAGAATCTTTCGTCCTGGGGATATGATGTATCCTGTGCGGAGGATTTTTCCAATATTATACAGGAATTTGTACGCAGAGATCCCCAGCTTGTCCTGCTGGATCTGAAGCTGCCTTTTTATAATGGATTTCACTGGTGTGAAGAAATACGCAGAATTTCTCAGGTTCCGGTTATCTTTATTTCTTCGGCGGCAGATAACATGAATATGGTTATGGCGATGAGTCGTGGTGCAGATGATTTTATTGCAAAACCGTTTGATATGGATGTACTGACTGCAAAAATTCAGGCGATTCTGCGCCGCACATATTCCTTTGGAATTCCGGGAAATGTTCTGGAATATAAAGGGATTGTTCTGAGTCCTTCCCGCTGCACACTGACGTGGAATGGAAACGATATTGATCTTACGAAAAATGAGCTTCGCATTCTGGAAATATTGATGGAGCATGCCGGAAAGGTTGTTTCCAGAGATGCGATTATGACGAAACTATGGGAGAGCGACAGCTTTATTGATGATAATACGCTGACTGTGAATATTACCCGCCTGCGCAGGAAACTGGAAAAAGAAGGACTGAAAGAATTTATCATTACCAAAAAAGGCCTTGGATATATGGTATAAGACGACAGTATAAATAAAAGGATTTTTTATGAAACTTTTTCTGGATTATATAAGCAAAATTAAATTCTATATCATTCTGCAGTTGTTTCCTGTAATGCTTGCAGAAATAATTTTCTTTCTTTATCAGCTGCCGATTGAACCGATGGTGTATGCTACTGTTTTCTGGTTAATAACTGGTATTTGTGCGTGTCTGAACGGATTTTACAGATACAGGAAAAAGGTAGAACAGTTGGAATTGATTGCAGCTGCACCGGATATCAATCTTTCACAGATGGATTCTCCTGTCGGTCAGGATGAAAGATTCCAACAGGAAATTATGCAGCAGTTAAATCAGATGCGTATCGATGTGGAGAATGCCAGCCAGAAGGCATCTGAAGACATGACAGATTATTATACGATGTGGGCACATCAGATCAAAACGCCGATTTTTGCACTGCGACTTTTACTTCAGGAGAGTCCTGAGGAAAATAAAGAGAAACTTTCGGAACTTTTTAAAATTGAGCAGTATGTGGAGATGGTTCTTGGTTATCTAAGGACAGAGGATATGTCTTCGGATCTCAAACTTTCCCGTTGTTCTCTTGACCGGATCATACGTGATCAGATTCATAAATATGCAGGAATTTTTGTCTCAAAGAAACTCACACTTACTTATGAAAGTATTTCGCAGGATGTTCTGACGGATGAAAAATGGCTGGGATTTGTGATCGGACAAATTTTATCCAATGCCCTGAAATATACCCGAACCGGAGGAATCCGAATTTATCTGGAGAAAAAATTATCTCTGGATACAGATGATGTAAGCATTTCGATAGGAAATGATGACTGCAATAAAGTAGAAAACCTTACACTGGTCATTGAAGATACCGGAATTGGTATTCGTGCAGAAGATATTCCGCGAATCTTCGAAAAAGGCTACACCGGAGTAAACGGACGGGATGATAACCGCGCAACAGGTATCGGACTGTATCTCAGCAACAAGATTATGCGCAAACTGGGACATCGTCTTTATATAACTTCTATGGAAGGAAAAGGAACGAAAGTATTTCTTGAATTTTCAGTTGAAGATTTGAATATGTATTAGAGTTTTTTTACACGTTTTAGGATAATAAGCGGGAATCCTCGGCAATTCAATTACCGAGCCTGCAAATAAAAAGTCAATAGCAAATTGATGATTTCAGGCAAAAATTTTTGCAAGATTTTGAACATTAAAATAAGACCACCGATATTCGCTGGTCTAAAATAAAGGTATTGACGAGATATTTATTCTGGGAGTGAAGACAGATATTCTTTCACTCGACCATAGTAGATGCGAAGAAACTTATTCGCACCGGCTGTCATGTAGACGTAATAAGGCTTTCCTTGTGCTCGTTTCTTATCCATAAACAAGTAGACAGGATCATCCTGTGGCTTTGTTTTGATGAGAACATCCATGACTTGAAACAGAGTCTTACGAAGAGTACTGGAACCGCGCTTGGAAGCAGGAACGCTTTTCTGCTCATATGAACCGGATTCATTTACACCGGGATCAACGCCTGCAAAGGCTGTAATGGCTCCTTTGTGGGTAAATCGGGAGACATCACCAATCTCTGCCATAAGCTGTGGACCAAGCGATTTACCTACACCTTTCATAGCCATGACAACAGGGTATTCCGGCAGTTTAGAAGCAGCCTCATTCATCATGGTACGAAGCTGTTCCACAGTCTGTGAAGCCGTATTTAATTGTTCTACAGCCTGTTTGATGATTAACTTTGTCAGATCGTCTTTTGGAAGTATAGAAACAAGCTCCTTAGATGCTTCATAGATTTCAACAGCTTTTGAACGGCTGAAGTTGTACTTCCTGCGTTTACACCACTTTTGATAGTGGTCGATAAAGGCGTTTAGAGAGAGTTTACGAACACAATCCACATGCCAGTAGGTGGCTGAAAAGTCAACCCATTTTTGACTTCCATCCTCACGGGCAGGGCTGTCAAAATAAGTGTTAGCTCCCGGATAAGTTTGGTCAAGGATGCTGATTAGATTATTTTTCATAGCGGTTTTGTGTTTCATGTAAAAATCAAACTGGCGGTTCATGGTTTTCAGTTGATTACGAATTTCATCCATGAGACTATACTGTCTGAGTTCCGTCCAACTGTCAAGAGTATAGCGTGCAATTTTTACTGCATCCGCTTTATCGGACTTTACTTTGCGGAGAGAGTTGTCTCCAAAATCTTTGATGAGTTTGGGATTTATGGCAGATACAAAAAGGTCAGCTTTCGAAAGTTCACGGACAAGAGGTTCGTAATAACGACCGGTGTGTTCCATGACAATACGAGATTCGCCATCAATGGATTGGATCTGCTCAATGAGAGAGCGAATCCCACTGACTGTGTGTTTGACTTCAAATGGTTTTGAAATGATCTCACCATAAGAACGAAGGATAGCAACCATGCTTTTTCCTTTGGAAACATCAATACCTACTGCATTCATATTCATAAATTTGTCACTCCTTAAAATCAGATTATGCAATGGATAAAGACCAGTTTTACTCATTGCCTATTCCATCTACTGTGGTGTGACACGAACGTACCGAAGGCAGTTCAACCTGCATAAAACGAACGCTGCAAATGAGGAGCTGGTTATCAGTCTCGGCAACGGACGCGAAGTCCAAGATGAATAAGACGATATACCGATTGCTCCATACATTTTAACAGCTTAAGCAACAAGATGGATAATTCCTTACTGGCTGTAAGGGATATTAACCATAAATATATTGTAGTAGAAGGGAGTTTTGTTATGATATTTTCATCAATTCATACAAAGGATGATTTTAAGAATTATCCAGCAGCAGTACAAAGAGCAATAGAATATTTAAAGAACAATGATTTTACTAAAATGGAAACCGGCGTATATGAGATAGAAGGAAAGCTTATGTATGCACAGGTATTCGATGCTGAGACAGAACCATTAGAGGCAAGAAAGCCGGAATATCACGAGAAATATCTTGATGTACAGTTTCTTGTAACAGGAAGGGAAAAGTTAGGCTTCACACCAGATACAGGTAACTACGAAGTGGCAGAAAGATATGATGAGAGAGATCTTATATTTGTTAAAGATGTAGAAAATGAAGGCTTTATCACATCAACACCTGGCTGTTTCTGTGTATTCTTCCCTACAGATATTCACAGACCACAGGTTGCAGATGGAGAGCCTATGAAGGTAAGAAAAGTTGTAGTTAAAGTAAGTGTAGAACTTTTAAAGTAATTCACTTGTATGCAAAAGCATAAGAATGGAGGATTTTATGGGTAAAAAATTGATGGCATTATTATTATGCGTATGTTTAATGGCCAGCTTTACACTTACAGGATGCGGAAGTAAAAGTGCAGATGGTCAGGAAGTTAAGATTATCAGAGTAGCATTTAACCAGAATGAAAATCACCCACAGTATAAAGCTATGAAGGAGCTTGGTGAGAAGTTCGAGAAAGCTACTAATGGCAGATACAAAATGACTATATATGCTAACGGTGTACTTGGTGAGCAGGGTTCTATGGCAGAATTCATCAGAACTGGTGCACTTGATATGGCTATAGTACCATGTTCAGTTCCAGAAGGATATGATTCTAACTTTGCTATTGTCGGTGCACCTTATCTTTATCAGGATATGGATCATTTAAGAAGAGCAACAGAATCAGGGGTATTTACAGACCTTTTCAAGTCAACAAGAAAGTACAATTTTGAAGTCCTTACAATATATACAGCAGGTGAAAGAAATATATATGCTGACAAGCCTATCAACTCAGCAGATGATCTTAAGGGTATGATTGTAAGAGTAAATGATAGTACAACATATCTTAATATGGTTAAGTATATGGGTGGTACAGGTACAGCAATGTCACAGTCAGAAGTGTATACAGCACTTCAGCAGGGTGTAATTGATGCAGGTGAGAACAGTGAGCTTGTATATTCAGATTTCAAGCATTATGAAGTAGCTAAATATTACTCATATACAAGACATATTGTTCACCCTGATGTAGTTGTAGCAAGTACTAATTTCCTTGACAGCATGTCAGAAGAAGACAGAGCAATATTTGATAAGCTTGTAATGGAATCAACAGAATATGAATTTGATACATTTAAGGAAGCTGTTGAGGCAGGTAAGAAAGAAGCAGAAGAACACGGTGCAATCTTTGTATATCCGGATACTAACGAATTCAGGGAAAAATGCCAGCCATTACTTGATAGTATTGCTAACCAGTCAGATATGACAAAGGATATTTATAATAAAGTAGAAGCTTTAAGAGAGGAGAATTAATATGAAGACAGTAAAAAATATATTAGATAAAGTAACTTCGTATGCAAGTGTATTCATATTTATAATGATGGTACTTATGGTAACTTATCAGGTTGTTGCCAGATACATTTTCTCAGCTCCAAGCAGTGTAACAGAAATACTTACAAGATATTCATTTGTATGGTTAATAATCATATCTGCAACATATATGTTTGGACAGAGAGAGCACATTAATATTGCAGTAGTAAAAGATAAGCTTCCTAAGAAAGCTAAGAGAATCGTCAATATAATAATTGAATGTGTAACAATCGCATTTGCTGGTCTTATAATGGTATTTGGTGGTTTTAAGATTACACATATGAATTTCGTACAGTTTGACTCAATCTTGCATATTCCAACAGGTATTATATATTCAATTATTCCAATATGCGGCGTAATAATTATCTTTTACAGCATATACAATATCGGACTTGAACTTAAAAAAGATGAAGCATAAAGGTACGCAATGCACATAAGTGCATAGAAATGAGAGGTATATATGAGTATAGCATTACAGGTAGCCTTAGTAATGGTTACAATACTGGTTGTACTGCTTGTTATCGGCGCTCCAATCGGTGTAGCAATTGGTATGTCATCAGCAGTATCAATGATATGTATGATTCCAGCAGACGTTTCATTTGCAACTTCTGCTCAGAGAATATTTGCGGGTTCTAATTCATTCTCGCTTATAGCAATTCCATTCTTCATTCTGGCAGGTAATATAATGAATAATGGTGGTATAGCAACAAGACTTGTTAATTGTGCCAAGGTAATCAGTGGACGTATGCCAGGTGCACTTGCACAGTCAAATGTAGTAGCTAATATGTTATTCGGAGCTATATCAGGTTCTGGTGCAGCAGCAGCCGCTGCTATGGGTGGTACAATCGGACCACTTGAAGAAAAAGAAGGATATGACAAGAACTACAGTACAGCAGTAAACGTAGCATCTGCTCCAGTAGGTATGTTAATTCCACCAAGTAACACAATGATCGTATATTCAAGTGTTGCAGGAAGCGTATCAATCGCAGCACTCTTTATGGCAGGTTATATTCCAGGTCTTCTCTGGGGTGGTGCAGTTATGATACTTGCAGGAATTATGGCTAAGAAGCGTGGTTATCAGGCAGAGCAGAGAGTTCCAGTTAAGGTTGCTCTTAAGACATTCTGGCAGGCAATCCCAAGCCTTTTACTTATCGTAATCGTAATCGGAGGTATCCTTGGTGGTATCTTCACAGCAACAGAAGGTTCTGCTATCGCAGTAGTATATGCAACCGTATTATCACTTATATATAAGGCTTTCAAGATTAAAGACATTCCAAGAATTGTCCTTGAAGCAGCTAAGACAACAGGTATCATTACATTTATGATCGGACTTTCATCAATTATGTCATGGGCTATGGCATTTACAGGAATTCCAGATATGATAGCAAATGCAATCCTTGGTCTTACAACTAATAAGTATCTTATCTTACTTCTTATCAATGTATTATTACTTGTAGTTGGTACATTTATGGACGTAACACCAGCGATACTTATCTTCACACCAATTTTATTACCAATCTGTAAGTCATTCGGAATGGATCCAATTCACTTTGGTATCTTACTCTGCTTCAACTTATCAATTGGTACAATAACACCACCTGTAGGAACAATTCTCTTTACAGGCTGCCGAGTTGGTGGAACTACAATCGAAAGCGTAATAAAGACATTGCTTCCATACTTTGCAATAATACTTATTGCCCTCTTGCTTGTAACTTATATACCAATGCTTTCAATGTTCCTTCCTAAGGTACTTGGACTTGTATAAATAAAGGTATATAGATAAAGAAAATGTGCTATTAACTTAAGAAAGAACAGCACTATTAATAACGATAAAATGTGGATATACACCACATTTATATAAACTTTTTTCCTAATATTATGTATGGAAACCGTATTGGTCATATGGCTGATACGGTTTCTTTTTACCATGAATTATGGTATGCTGTTAATAATAATTATTATGGAGGGAGCATATGCCATTTACACATTTACACGTCCATACAGAGTATTCACTTCTGGACGGTTCAAGTAAAATAAAAGAGATAACTAAAAGAGCGGAAGAGCTTGGAATGGATAGTCTTGCGATAACAGACCATGGTGTTATGTACGGAGTTATTGATTTCTACAGGGCTGCAAAGGATGCAGGAATAAAGCCTATTCTTGGTTGTGAGGTGTATGTTGCTCCGGGTTCAAGATTTGATAAGGAAGCAGGAACAGGTGATGATAAATATAACCACCTTGTTCTGTTAGCAGAGAATAACAAGGGTTACCAGAACCTGATGAAGATTGTATCAAGGGGCTTTACAGAAGGTTTTTATTATAAGCCAAGAGTTGATAAAGAAGTATTAAGGGAATTCAGTGAGGGCATAATCGCATCAAGTGCCTGCCTTGCAGGTGAAGTTCAAAGATACCTCACAAGAGGAATGTATGAAGAAGCTAAGAAGGTAGCACTGGAATATCAGGACATATTTGGCAAGGGCAATTTCTTCCTTGAATTACAGGATCACGGAATTGCAGAACAGCATTATGTTAATCCACAGCTTTTAAGAATGTCTGAGGAGACAGGAATTGAACTTATATGTACTAATGATGTGCATTATACATATGCAGATGATGCTGAGGCACACGATATACTGCTCTGTATACAGACAGGAAAGAAAGTTACAGATGAGAACAGAATGAGATATACAGGTGGACAGTATTATCTTAAATCACCGGAAGAAATGTCCGATTTATTCAAATATGCACCTCAGGCAATAGCCAATACAGAAAAGATCGCACAAAGATGTAATGTAGAGATAGAATTTGGAGTTACCAAGCTCCCTAAATTTGCAGTGCCAGATGGCTATACATCCTGGACATATCTTAATTATCTGTGTTACGAGGGACTTAAGAAAAGATATCCAAATCAGGCGGCAGATATATCTGTTGAGGATTTTGTCAGAAAGGCAGAAGAGGAAGCAGTTGAGGATAGAAAAGATGTAGTTATTAAGATTGCCAGGGATACTAATAATATATTTGAAAGATTGGCATATGAACTTTCAGTAATATATTCAATGGGATATGTAGATTATTTCCTTATTGTATGGGACTACATTAATTATGCTAAAAGGCACGATATACCGGTCGGTCCGGGAAGAGGTTCAGCGGCAGGAAGCATAGTATCTTACTGCCTTGAGATTACAGACCTTGACCCTATTAAATACAGCCTTATCTTTGAGCGTTTCTTAAATCCTGAACGTGTATCTATGCCCGATATTGACGTGGATTTCTGTTATGAGAGAAGACAGGAAGTAATAGATTATGTAGTTGCCAAGTATGGTAAGGATTGTGTATCACAGATTGTTACATTTGGTACTATGGCAGCTAGGGCTGTTATAAAGGACGTTGGAAGAGTGTTAGACCTTCCATATGCTATGGTTGATAATATTGCCAAGATGGTTCCAAGAGAGATTGGAATTACAATAGATAAAGCAATTAATGAAAATCCAGACCTTAGAAATGAATATGAGAACAATGAGGCTGTAAGAGATTTAATTGATAAGAGTAAAAGGCTTGAGGGACTTCCACGGCACGCATCTATGCACGCCGCAGGAGTTCTTATATGTGGAAAGCCAGTAGAAGATTATGTTCCGTTATCAACTGGATCTGACGGTGCAGTAGTTGCCCAATTTGTAATGACAACGCTTGAAGAATTAGGACTTCTAAAAATGGATTTCCTTGGTCTTAGAACACTTACAGTTATTAAAGATGCAGAAAATCTTATTAAAAAGCACAATAAGGACTTCTCTATAGATAAGATTGACTACACTGATAAAGGGGTATTTGATGCGATAAGTACAGGAAGATGTGATGGTATATTCCAGCTTGAAAGTGCAGGAATGAAGTCATTTATGAAGGAATTAAAACCTAGCAATCTGGAAGATCTGATAGCGGGTATATCATTATACAGACCAGGTCCTATGGACTTTATTCCACAGTATATAGAAGGTAAGAATAACCAGCAAAATGTTACTTATGCCTGCCCACAGTTAGAACCAATTCTTAAACCAACCTATGGCTGTATTGTGTATCAGGAACAGGTTATGCAGATTGTACGAGATCTTGCTGGATATTCGTGGGGACGAAGTGACCTTGTCCGTAGAGCAATGTCTAAGAAAAAAGCATATGTTATGGAGCAGGAGCGTAAGAATTTCATATATGGCAATCCAGAAGAAGGTGTTAAGGGCTGTGTTAATAATGGTATAGATGAGACGGTTGCAGGAAAGATATATGATGATATGATTGATTTTGCAAAGTATGCCTTCAATAAATCCCACGCTGCCTGCTATGCAGTTGTATCGTTCCAGACAGCATTTTTAAAGACATATTATCCAGTAGAATTTATGGCGGCACTTATGACATCAGTAATTGATAATACATCAAAGGTAGCGGGATATATATACGCCTGTAAGCAGATGAATATCAATATTCTTCCACCAGATGTTAACGAGTCACAGATGGAATTCTCAGTAGATAATGGTGGCATACGTTTTGCAATGGCAGGAATTAAGTCACTTGGAAGACCGACAATCAATGCAATTATAAATGAAAGAACAAGTAATGGTACTTTCACATCAATGCAGGATTTTATTAATCGTATGTCAGATGCACTTAATAAAAGGGCAGTAGAGAATTTTATTAAGGCGGGAGCATTTGATACCTTTGGTAACAAGAGGCGTGCGATGATGCTTGTGGCAGACAGTATGCTTGATAATGCGGTTAAGCAGAAGAAAGATTCGATGTCTGGACAGATGTCACTGTTTGATTTTGTCGGCGAGGAAGAAAAGAAAGATTATGAGATAAAAGTTCCGGATGTTACAGAATACACTAAGGAAGAACTGCTTGGTTACGAGAAAGAAATTCTTGGTGTATATGTAAGCGGACATCCTCTTGATGAATACACTGGAATGGTGAAGAAATATGTAACCAATGTAACAACAGATTTTGAGATAGATGATGAGACAGGCGAAACTAAGGTAAGAGATGGCAATAATGCTACGATTGGCGGAATGATAATGAATAAAAGCGTTAAGACAACCAAGAACGGACAGCTTATGGCATATCTTACAATTGAAGATCTTGTTGGAACTGTTGAGGTAATCGTATTTCCGAGGAACTTTCTTATTAACCGGCCGGTTATAGATACAGCAGATAAGGTATTTGTTACAGGAAGGGTTCAGGCAAATGCAGATGAGAACGCAAGGCTTATATGTGATAAGGTTATAGATTTTAACACTATTCCAAGAAAGCTCTGGATAAGATTCGAGAGTGAAGAAGAATACCAGTCAAAGCAGAGTGAGCTTAATGATATTCTTTACAATTCAGATGGAAAAGATTCTGTTATTATATACTGCACTAAAGAAAATAAAAGGATTGCCCTTCCTGCAAGCAGGACTGTACAGGTTAATTCAGAACTTCTTATGAAGCTTAAGGGTCTGTATGGAGATAAAAATGTTACGACAACATAAAATAATTGTATAAAAATTTAGATAAAAATTACCTAAAATAATATATCTTTTTAAAGATTTGTGGTACTATTAAAAAAGGTTAAACTATTTAGACAATTATAAAGCTGTAAGTGTTATAAAAGTTGTATCTGTTGACAGAGAATACTTTGTTACTTATAAGATATTTATATGGTGAATGTCATAGACTTTAGATGAAAGGGGAAATTATTTATGGCTAAAGAAATTAAAACAATCGGTGTATTAACAAGCGGTGGAGATGCCCCTGGTATGAACGCTGCCGTTCGTGCAGTTGTTCTCAAAGCAATTTCTGAAGGAATTGAAGTGTTCGGCATTAACCGTGGATACGCCGGTATGGTTGAAGGAGATATCTTCAAACTTGATGCCAAACGCGTAGAAAACATCCTTAGCCGTGGTGGCACTTTCCTTCAGTCTGCTCGCTATCCCGAGTTTGCCCAACTTGAAGGTCAACTTAAAGGTATTGAGCAACTTAAAAAATATGGAATCGAAGGTGTAGTTGTTATTGGTGGAGATGGTTCTTACCATGGTGCTATGCGTTTGACTGAACATGGTTTCCCAGCAGTTGGTCTCCCAGGAACTATCGATAACGATATCGTTGGTACAGACTATACAATTGGATTTGATACAGCCGTTGCAACTGCAACAGAAGCTTTGGATAAAATCCAAGATACAGCTTTCAGTCATGGACGTACTTTTGTCGTTGAGGTAATGGGACGTAACGCTGGTGATATCGCTCTTTGGGCTGGTATTGCTTCAGGTGCTGACCAAATTATTGTGCCAGAAGAAGAATATGACATCAACGAAGTGGTTCGTAAAGTTAAAGAAGGTTATGAATCTGGCGAAAAATCTCACCACATTATTGTGCTTGCTGAGGGCGTTATGGGTGCTGAAGAGTTTGCAGCTAAAATGAAAGAAGCTGGAGATACATCAGACCTTCGTGCTACAAATCTTGGACACGTAATTCGTGGTGGTTCACCAACTGCACGTGACCGTGTTCTTGCTTCATGGATGGGTGCACATGCCGTTGATCTTCTTAAAGAAGGAATTGGTGGTGTTGCTGTGGGTATCCATAATGAACAGCTTGTTGAAAGTCCAATCCTTGGTACAGCAGAAGAAGGTGCTTTGTTCAGTCTTACTGAAGACGGTAAAATTATCGTAAACAATCCACACAAAGCTCGTCTTGATTTTGCAGAGCTTAACCGTTCTTTAGCTAACTTGAAATAATAGCGGTTCTACTAATTATTGTTAATCCGTCGCAAAAGCGACAATAAATATAAGGGAGTTTTATATATCATGAATAAACGCGTAAAAATAGTTGCTACACTTGGTCCTGCGGTTGAAATCCGTGGTGGCAAGAAATTTGGTGAAGATGGTTACTGGAGTGAAAAACTTGACCCTGATGCATCTGCTAAAAACATTGCTCAATTGATCGAGGAAGGTGCTAACGTTTTCCGTTTCAACTTCTCACATGGTAACCACGCTGAGCAAGGTGAACGTATGGATGTCGTACGTATGGCTGAATCTATTGCTGGTCAAAAAGTAGGTTTCCTTCTTGACACTAAGGGACCTGAAATCCGTACTGAATTGTTTGAAGGTGATGCTAAAGAGTATGCATACAAAACTGGTGAACAAATCCGTATTGCTACTAAACAAGGTCTCAAATCAACTCGCGACGTTATTGCTTTGAACGTTGCTGGTGCACTTGACATTTTCGACGATGTAGAAGTTGGTAAACAAGTTCTTGTGGATGATGGTAAACTTGGTCTTCGTGTTGTAGACAAGGATGCTGAAAAACGTGAATTCATCGTTGAAGTTGAAAATGATGGTATTATTGCTAAACAAAAAGGTGTAAACATCCCTTACACTAAAATTCCTTTCCCAGCACTTGCTGAACGTGATAATGCTGATATTCGTTTTGGTCTCGAACAAGGTATTAACTTTATCGCAATCTCATTTGTACGTACTGCGAAAGACGTACAAGAAGTACGTGCTATCTGTGAAGAAACTGGAAACGGCCACGTTAAATTGTTGGCTAAAATCGAAAACCAACAAGGTATCGATAATATCGATGAAATCATTGAAGCTGCTGATGGTATCATGATCGCTCGTGGTGATATGGGTATCGAAGTACCATTCGAAATGGTTCCAGTTTACCAAAAAATGATTATCACTAAAGTAAATGCTGCTGGTAAAATTGTTGTTACAGCTACAAACATGCTTGAAACAATGACAGAAAAACCACGTGCAACTCGTTCTGAAGTATCTGACGTGTTTAACGCAGTTATCGATGGTACTGATGCGACAATGCTTTCTGGTGAGTCTGCAAATGGTAAATATCCAGTTGAATCAGTTCGTACAATGGCTACAATTAATAAAAACGCTCAAACTCTTCTTAAAGAGTATGGTCGTCTTGATTCATCAACATTTGATCGCTCAAGTAAAACTGAAGTTGTTGCATCTGCAGTTAAAGATGCTACTAACTCAATGAATATCAAACTTATTGTTGCACTTACTGAATCTGGTAACACAGCTCGTTTGATTTCTAAATACCGTCCAGAAGCTGACATCTTGGCAATAACATTCGATGAACTTACTCAAAAATCATTGATGCTTAACTGGGGTGTTATTCCAGTTGTTACTGAAACACCTTCATCTACTGATGATATGTTTGAAGTTGCTGAGCGTGTTGCTCTTGAATCAGGTCTTGTAGAATCAGGTGATAACATTGTTATTGTTGCTGGTATTCCAGTTGGTTCTGGTAATACAAATACTATGCGTATCCGCACAGTTAAATAATATAAGTTATACTTAAATATAAAGAAGGTCCGTGAGGATCTTTTTTTTTTGGCTCTTTGTCAACTGTAGTGGGTAGATGAAAAGCTAAATTCTTGAGAGGACCAG
>OGQL01001531.1_pt1 | contig 16948 bp, 9 predicted proteins | sample 1553211 | NCBI WGS metagenome assembly OGQL01 (sample SAMEA2579942, study PRJEB22360) | human gut metagenome
GCGGCGGTGGCTGCAGTGCCCTTGCCGCCGGTCGGGTTTTCGGCGTTGACGCAACGTGTACGGCCGTGGTCCGTCGCGATTGCTAGCGAATCGAGGGCACCGTTGCCGAAACCGGAAGTCGCCATAGTATTCATTGTTCTCTCCTTTGTTAAACAGCTTGGGAAACGCGGAAATGGGTGCGCCGCCTACCACTACCGACTATCGTAGATCCCCCTTGCAGTGGGCGCGTCGATAATGCCGGCTACGGTGCTGAAAGCCGCCGCGGCCGGTTGTATCTGTTTTTGCGTTATTTCACAACATCCCAGCGTTGTTGGGTCGCGTTACTTCACTGCACCGGCGGTGATACCCTGCGACAGCTTGCGCTGGAAGATGATGAAGAAGATGATGGTCGGGATGATGCTCAGCAGCGAAGCCGATGCCAGCGTGGTCGCTTCCATGGTGCGCTGGCCCTGCAGGGTGGCGAGTGCCAGCGGAATGGTCTGTACGTCATCGCTCATGAGGAACGCCATCGGAATCATGTATTCGTTCCACGTCCACACGAAGAAGAACACGAACAGCACGCTGATGGTCGGCCAAGAAATTGGCAGCACCACCTTGCGCAGGATTTGCCAGCGAGAGGCGCCGTCGATGGCCGCGGCCTCAAGGATGGCCTGCGGGAACGTGCCGTATACGGAGGACAGCAGATAGGTGCCGTAGGCGCTTTGGATGATGGTGAAGATGATGATGATCGCGAGTTTGGTGTTGTACAGACCGACCTGCTTGAACATGGTGTATAGCGGGTAGAGCAGCGCTTCCTGCGGCATCATGTTGGCGAGCATGATGCCGAGCACGATCCAGGTGTTGCCCTTGACCTTGCCGATGCCGAGCGCGAAGGAGTTGAGCACCGACAGCACGACCGCCGCGACAGCCACCACTAGGGAGATGATGAAGCTGTTCCAGAACTTCAGCGGGAAGTTGGTGGTAGTCCAGAAGGAGATGATGCCCTCCATGGTGAAGTGCTTCGGCAGGGAGAGCGGGCCGGTGGCGTTGTAATCGGCGGAGGTCTTGAACGCGTTGACGGTCAGGACGAGCAGCGGGAACAGGACGAGCAGAGCTCCGGCGACGAGCAGGATCAGGGTGATCCAGTCACCTGCGGAACGCACGTGCTGCGTTTTCTTCGAGGCCTTGCGCGCGGCGGCCGTGGACATGGAATAAGTCATGATGGCACCTTTGCTTTTCGGATTTTTAGTATGTTCTTGCGATTGTTTTTCGGGTTTTCTCTCAGACGAGTTCCTTCTCGACGTGCTTCTGCACGAGGGTGAACACGATGGAGAAGACGATGATTACCACAGTCAGCGCTGTGGAGATTGCGGCACCGTAGCCCACCTGCTGCACCTGGAAGAACTGGTTGTAGGAGTAGTACGACGGAACCGTGGTGGAGGTGCCCGGACCGCCCTTGGTGAGCAGGTAGACCGGAGCGAAGGTCTTCAGTGCGCCGATGGTTGCGGTGAGGATGACCACCAGCAGTTCAGGGATGATGGACGGCAGGGTGACCACGCGGAACTTCTGCCACCAGTTGGCGCCGTCAAGACCTGCGGCCTCGTAGAGTTCCGGATCGACGCGCTGCAGGCCCGACATGAAGATGACGATCGGGTAGCCGAGCTGGATCCACACCAGGATGAACATGAGGATCGGCAGTGCGCTGTCAGGGCTGCCCAGCCAGTTGTGCTGCAATGCACCCAAGCCGATCTTGGCGAGCAGTGCGTTGACGGCACCGTCCTCCGGGCGGAAGATCCAGCCCATGATGATTGCGGCGACGGCCACCGGAAGCAGCTGCGGCAAATAGAACAGCGCGCGCAGGAAGGAAGCGGTTTTGCCGCCGAACTTCTTTTGGATCACGTCGGTGAGCAGAGACGAGATGAACAGGCCGAGGATGGTAGGGATGACCACGATAGCCACGATGATCCAGAACGAGTTAGCGAAGGAAATCCAGAACGTCGAATCGGAGAACAGGCGTTTCCAGTTTTTCAGGCCGACCCACTTGACGGGACCGACGCCACGCCAGCGGGTGAAGCTCAGGTAGATGTTCCAGATGAACGGAACAACAACTACCGCGAACAGACCGATGAGGCCGGGGATGAGGTATGGAACGAATTTCGCGGAGCGGTTGCCGGGAAGTCTCGACATGGAGGCTTCGTGCTTGGTCTTTTGAGACATTGCAAGTCCTTTGAAATATTGATAATCCGAGGGATTTCCGATGGATTGTTCTGTGATGACGCACGATTTGGCGCGATGCGACGTGCGGAATGTATGGGGGAGGAAAGGGTTGGTGCGGTCCGCCCGAAGACGGGCCGCACCATTATTGGAGTTGGAATGGAAAGGAAGGATCGGTTGTTTTTAGTTGTTCTTGATGCCCATGTCCTCGACGCCGGTGTCGTACTTCTCGTGGATGTTCTTGAGCACGTCTGCCGGCTTCTTGGTGCCGTTGACCAGCTCCTGGAACTCCGCTGGAACCGCGTCGGTGAGGTTGGAGGCCGCGTAATCCGGGTAGTAGCTGAGCTTGCCGTCCTTGGCGTAGGAATCGTATTCCTCGATCATGGCCTTGCTCTTCGCGTCGGTGATCTTGCTGGTGTCTGCCGCTACCGGAATGCCGCCTGCGTTGCCGAGGAAGTTCTGCACATCATCGGAGAGGACGTAGTCGATGAACTTGGCGGACAGATCCTTGTGGTGCGACTTCTCAGGAATCACCAGCAGGTTGCCTGCGCAGCCGACTGCGTAGTTGGATTCCGGCATGACGGCCGCGTCCCAATCGAACGACTTGATCTGTTTGACGAAACGGCCCTGGTTCCAAGTACCAGTCTGGTAGATCGGATATTCGCCCTTGATGAAGGCCTGCGTGGTGTCCTCGGCCTTCATGCCAGTGGCGTTGCGGGAGATGAAGCCCTTGTCAAGCCACTCGTTGATGGTCTTGACGGAGTTGGTCAGCACTTTGGAATTCCAGTCGACGTCACCCCTGTACAGCTGCCAGTTGTCGATGAACTTGGAGTCGGCATTCTTGGAAACGAGCTGCCACCACAGCCACATCACGCCGTATTCCTGCGCGTCGGCTGCAATCGGGGTCACGCCGGCGTCCACGAACTTCTGGCAGGCGTCCACGAACTCGTCGTAGGTGGTCGGAATCTTGATGTTGTACTTGGCGAACAGGTCCTTGTTGTAGTAGACGCGCTGGAATTCAGCGTAGCTGGTCATACCGTACCAGGTATCGCCGTCCATGATGCCGTTCTCGTCGTACTTGGCGACTGCTGCGTTTGCGCCGGTCACCTTCTTGTCCCAGCCGTACTGCTTGACATAGTCGCCGAGGTCGGTGAGCAGGCCCATGGTGGAGAGCACGCCGGCGGAGCCGTTGCCGCGGTTGGATTCCATGAGGTCCGGGGCTTCGTCGGAGTTCAGGAATTGGCTGCCGTTCTGTGCGATCTGGGTGAACGACTTTCGTTCGAAGTTGATCTTGACGCCGGTCTCTTTTTCGAAGGCCTTGGCGGCGCGACGCCATGCCTGAGTCTGGCCTGCGTCGTCCTCTTCGTAGTACCAGAACGACAGGCTGTCCGGCTTTTCCTCGTCCTGGGCGGTATCGCTGCCGCATGCGGCGAGGGAGGTCAGCGACAGTGCTGCGATGGCCAGTGTGGCCAGTCCTCGTTTGATGTTCATTGCTATTCTCCTTGTTTCCTTCTTGAGGCGCGCCCTGCGGCACGGCTCACATCTGGTTGTATTGAAACGTTTCGATGACGTGCGTGCGATTCCGCGGTCCGTTTGGATTCGCCGGATTTCGCCCGGCTTGTTCGTTTGTTCGGTTTCTTCGGAGACCGTTATATCGTCATTGAAACGTTTCGATTATCCGTATGAAATTATGTTGCCTTGCGATTCCGTCCGGCCGCTCTGCCTTCCGGTAATCGCAGGAAAATCTATATTGTTCCGCCGGACCCCGCTTCCGCAACGGATCCGCGTCGCTTCAGCGCGGGTTCGATGAGTTCCACGGAACCTTTGATGTCGGTGTGCTCCTCGATGGCGGAGACCAACAGGTTCATGGCTTCGGCGCACAGCTCCTCCGGCATGACCGGCATTTCGGTGATGGGGAAGCGCGTCGGCTCGCCTTCGAAATACGTGCCGCACGACAGGACCGAAACGTCCTGCGGAATCGACATGCCCGCGTCGTGCAACGCCATCAGCACCTGGCTGAGGACGCTTGCGTTCGCCTGGTTGATGATGGCGGTCGGGCGGTCGGGGTGCGCGAAGACGGTGCTGACGAAGTGCTGCGCGTCGAAGCTGTCCGCTTCGTAATGCTCGGATTCGATGACCGTCATGCCGAGCTCCTTCGCGTGCGCCAGCAGGCTTTCGCGGAAGATGACGACGTAACCGGAATGGCGGTTGTAGTCGGATTCGTTGTTGCGCAGGAACGCGACGGTGCGGTGTCCCTTCTCGTACAGGAAGTCGACGGCCTTGCGGCCCATCAGCGCGAAATCGATGTCCACGCAGGCGCAGCCGGCGTGCGACGACGGATAGCCGATAGCCACGCACGGCTTGGAAAAAGTGCCGGATTGAGCGGCGCGCTCGTCATCCTGCTCCACGTCGAGCAGCACGATGCCATCCGCAAGATTGCTTTGCGTCACGCGGCGGATATCCTTCACTGCATCCGGACCGGTCAGCAACATCACGTCATACCCTGCATTCCTTGCGGCCCATGCGGTGCGCAGGAAGTAGGCGTTGTACCTGGCCTGGTTGATGTCGCCTCGAATCGGGGCGCTCAACGCGATGATCTGGTTGCGCATGCCGCGCATCTTACGGGCGCTGGCGTCCGGAGTGTAACCGAGCTTCTCTACGGCGGCCATGACTTTGTCGGTGGTTTTCGCAGAGATTGAACGCTTGCCGGATAGTACATAGGAGACGGTGCTGGCGGAAACTCCCGCTTCGCGGGCCACGTCTTTGATGCCTGCCATGCGTCTCGCCTCCCTCTTGTGCCGTTCTATCCGCTATTTATCGAATCGTTTCGTCGAAACGTTTCACTTAGCATAGCGCGACTATAAAATCATGTCAATCGTACGGCACGTCGCGTTCTCCCGTATGGGTTTATCGCCTATACGGGAGAACTACGCGTAGTTAGCGCTTCTTGCCGGACTTGCCGACCTTGCCAAACGTGAACGCGCGGACGATCGCCACAATGCCAAGTGCAACCAACGCGCATCCGCCAAACAGAATCAGCCAACCGGTGGAGGCCAGCGGGCTGAACAGCATGATGCAGCCGGCCACAATCGAAATCAGCGCGTAAATCACAGCCCATGCGGAACTTGGCATATGCCACGACTCAACCAGCGCCATCACGCCTTCCATCATCCAGCCGAGGCCCACCACCATAGTGACGAGCACTGCCAGCATGGCGCCGGACAGGGTCGCATTCTTCAGCATGACCACGCCACCGACTGTCAGCAACAGGCCGACCAGAATGTCAAGCACGCGCCAGCCTCCCGGCAGACCGAGCTCCACAATTGCGGTGACGATACGGATCACCCCGGAAATCACGAAATACGCGCCCAACGCAACCGCGGCGATCTTCAGCGTCACCCCCGGCCAGATGAGTAGCGCAATGCCGAGCACAATCGCCATCACGCCGAGCACGCCGTACACACCGCGAATAGCATTCTTCGCGCGTTGCGGCAGCCACGATTCCACCAACTTGAACGGGCTTACCGGCTCCCACTCGCCACTGTCGTTGCTATGGCTATTCGGGTCGTAACCATACGGATTACCGTACGGATATCCATACGGATTGCCGTAGGGGTTGCCATATGGATTGCCGGAATAGCGAGGGGTCTGCTCGGCATCTGGTCCGCCGCTTTGTGGACCGTCCTGCTGTTGCGATTGCTGCGCTTGCTGGTTCGGTGCATAGGCGCCGTATCCCGGCTGCGGTGGTTGACTGGGGTCGTTGGGATTGCCGGGATTCATATTTGGATAGCTCATGATGCCCTCCTTCAGAAAAACATGCTTTGAGGCGTCGTTTGCTTCAAAGACGTGCTTTCATTTTAGGCACCCTGCCTGTTTTCAGCCATCAACAGAATCGGCCGGCCTGCCTATTGGCAAGTCGGCCGGAATTATGCCGCGAATCGGCGGTTATGCTTGAGGCTGAAGCTGGCTTAGCTTAGAACAGCTTGAGCTGAACGTTAAGGCTGAGCGGCTGGTCGGCGGGCAGCTGGTACTGCTCATGCACCGGCGACATCCACGAATCGTCGCCGCCGACGCCCATTTGCGCGGCCAGCAGACGCAGGAACATGTGACGCGGCTTCGGCAGCTCATCCTGATGCAGCGCCTCTTCCAGCATCGTGCTCGAATACGGCAGTAGGCTCATCGCGAACGGCTTTGCGCCGGCACCGCGCTTCACGCGCACACCGTGGCCGGAATCGTCCGTGATCTCCGCCCAACGCACATCCTCATGATTGCCGGTTTCCTGCGGCAGCAGGTACGGCGCGCAATCATCGCCAGCCGTCGTGCTCCATACACCCAGCTTCGCGTGCCTGCGGTCGGCGTACGTCTCTTCCGGACCGGCGCCGTAGAATCGCAGGTTCGCATATTCCACCGGCAGCGCCCATTCGATACCGAACGCCGGAATCGTTGGCAGATCGCCGTTCTTCTCGCCTGGATACTCGACGTCGAGCGAAACGAGGCCGGCCGTGTCGGCAACGTAACGGACCGTCACTTTCGTGCGCTGCGGAATCGCCAATTCGTACGTATACGTGGCTTCCACGGCATTTTCTCCACGATTTGCGATCGCGCAGTCGACGCAACGCGCATACTTTCCTGCGACCGCCCACGCGGCACGTTCGAAAGCGTGTCCAGCACCGCGATCGTTGTCCGTCAGCGGACGGAACGTGGTGATCGACGGGCGGCGCAGCACGAATTCGCGCTCGCCGAACGTATATGAAACCATACCCCCTTGTGTGCGGGAGAACAGTGCTTCACGGCCCTGTCCGCGCACGCCGGCGTTCCAGCGGCCAAGGGTGACGGTGCCGTCGGCCGGAGCTCCGGCCGCGTCAACGGCATCTGCAGTGGTCTTCGCACCTGCCACCACGCACTGGCCGAACGCCAGCTCGTAGCCGGCCGGTGCCCAATCGCAAGCGTTGCCAAGCTGCTGCGATACCTCCAAAACCAGCTCTTCGGCGTTGCTGCGGTAGTCATCAACCGGCCAATCGACTTCGAATGAAGCGCTCTCGCCGGCGGCCACGTCGAAACGGCGCGTAGTCGACCATACCGGCTTGCCGTCGGCCAAAATCCGCAGCACGAAGCGATAATCGCCCGTAGACACGAACAGATTGTCGTTCGTAATACGCGCTTCATCGACCGAAACCGCAATTTTCACGTTCGCATACAGCTGCTTGACTTCCTGCGCTTTCGGCGAGGGGGTGCGGTCGGCGAACAGCAGGCCGTCGCCGGAGAATTCGTAATCGCTTGGACGATCGCCGAAATCGCCGCCGTAGCACATGCGTGTCGTGCCGTCGGGCAGCTTGGTCTCGATTGCCTGGTCGATGAAATCCCAAATGAAACCGCCCTGGTACATCGGGTAGCGTTCCAACGCCGTGTATTCGTCCATATTGCCGCACGAATTGCCCATTGCGTGCATGTATTCGCAGGAAATGTACGGCTTCTTTGGACCGTCCGTATGTGCCGGGCTGCCGTCGTTCAGATAGCGTTCGATTTCGTCAGCATGCGCGTACATACGGCTTTCGATGTCCGTCACATCCTCGAATTCGCGCATGTGCACGGAACCCTCGTAATGTACCGGACGATTCGGATCAATCGTGTGCGCGTGGCGATACATCGCACGAAAAACCTCGCCCGCGCTCGACTCGTTGCCAAGCGACCAGATCAGCACGCTCGGATGGTTGTAATCGCGGCGCATCATGCTGTTGATGCGGTCCACGCACGCGCCCTCCCATTCGGGGCGGCTGCCGGGGATGCCGTCTTCAGGACGCTCGACATTGTTTGCCACCCACGTGCCGTGCGTCTCCATATTCGTCTCGTCGATCAGATACAGACCGTACTCGTCGCACAGGTCGTACCAATACTCCTGGTTGGGGTAGTGGGAGGTGCGGATGGCGTTGATGTTGTGCCGCTTGCAGAAGACCACGTCGGAAAGCATGTCCTCGCGGGTGATCGCGCGGCCGCGCTTCGCGTCGAATTCGTGGCGGTCCGCGCCCTTGAACACGATGCGCTTGCCATTGAGCGTCATAATGCCGTTTTCGATGCGGAACGTGCGGAAGCCGATCTTCTGCGTTACGGTTTCGATGATGGCGCCGTCATGTCCGACGACGCGTACGGTCAGCGTGTACAGCGTCGGCGATTCCGCGCTCCACGGCGCGATGTTCGTCATTTTGCCGGAATTAAGGGCGATTTCGCCGTTGCAGGCCTGCGTTGATTCCCATACGACATTTCCGTCGCCGTCGCGCAGCGTGCTTTCGATAGTCATCGCGTCGGCGGAGTTGCGCAAGGTGAGTGCCGCGTTGAGTTCGGCGGTGTCGGCCGTACCGGCGGTGTCGGCTGCGGTGTAGTCGGCTTCAAGCTGCACGGTTTCGACGTGCGTATGCGGCTGGGCGGCGAGCTCGACGGTGCGGAACAGGCCGTGCAGTCGCCAGAAATCCTGGTCTTCCAGCCAAGAGGCGCTCGAATATTCGTAGCAGGCGACGGTGAGCGTATGCTCGGCTTCGGGGGAATCGGCGGCGTTGCCATTGCCGTTTCGCAGCGCTTCCGTCACATCGAATTCGCTCGGCGTGAATCCGTCCTCGCCGTAACCCACGAACGTGCCGTCAAGCCATACGTAGATCGCGGTGGCGGCACCGTGGAAGGTGAGGCTGACCGTGCCGTCGTTTTCCAGCGTGCGCGCAAGCTGCGCGTCGAGCGCGAATCGACGGCGGTAGATTGCCACATGGTTGTTTTCCGGAATATTTGGCGCCTGCGGATCCTCGTGACCGTCCCACGGATATTGGACGTTGACGTACTTGTTCTTGAGATAGCCGGCCATCTGCAAGTGGCCCGGCACCTCGATCGCGCCGAAATCGCCATCCTCGAAATCGACGGCCGCGAACGGAGCGCTTTCCACGTCCACGTTGCGCGCTTGTTCGATACGAACCTTCCATTCGCCGTCGAGGCTCTGCTTCGGCTCGCTCGTCTCGCCGATGACATATCGGTGGCTGGAATGTGCCGGCTTGCGGTTCGCTGCGAACACCGTCGGATCGGTGAGCCAGCTTGCACTTGCCGTGGTTGCATGTACGATTGCGAGTTCGGCTGTATCTGCCATCTTGCATCCCCCTGTATTACTTGGTGTCACTGCATCGTTGCGGTTGCGCCGTGCGATGTTGCACGACCGTTTAGTAATGAATTTTACTAACTACCGATAATATATCACACTTCATGGTATCGTGCATCCGTCGCGTGCCATGCATCGTTCCGCCACATGTCCATTTTTCACACGCCGAGGATGTGCGATAATAACAGGATGCACCGATGGCGTCCGCCCGGTGCCCACAACCGCGCAGCGTTGCCTCGCCTTTGCAAAATGCTTGCGATTCCGCGGATTTTCGATTTCCGCGATTCGAGGCATACGTAAGACGGGGGAGAGCTGACTACTCCGCGGCGCTCCCAAGGAGATCACCATGGATGATCGCAAGAAAGATCAGTCCATCCAGTCCCATGCCAATTTTGACGGCGATTCCGCTACGGGCGATCGCACGCAGATTCGGCAGGATCAGCAAAACCAGCAGCCGCCACAAATCGACCCGTCGCTTGCCGACGCGCAAGCCGTGGCCGCATCGCTCGGCGTCGATCCGAACACCGGTCTGAGCCAAGCCGAAGCTGAACGCCGACTCGCGCAATACGGGCCGAACGAGCTCGCATCCGCACCACCCGTGCCAAAATGGAAGAAGTTCCTGGCGCAGTTCAAAGACCCCCTCGTCTACCTGCTGCTCGCTGCCACCGGCATCTCGCTCATCGCATGGTTCATCGAAAAAGCCAACGCTGCGCCAGGCGCGGAAGGCGGCGAAATACTGCCGTTCGACGCCATCGTCATTGTGCTTATCCTTATCGTCAACGCGGTACTCGGCTACATTCAGGAATCGAAAGCGGAAGAAGCCGTCGAAGCGCTCTCCCAAATGACCGCGCCGCAAACCAACGTGCTGCGCGACGGCAAAATCGCACGCATCAACACCGTCGACGTGGTGCCGGGAGACATGGTCGTGCTCGGTGAAGGCGACTCCATTCCCGCCGACGGACGTCTGCTCGCCGCCGCCAGCCTGCGCGTGGCGGAAGCGAGCCTGACCGGCGAAAGCGTACCGGTCGGCAAGAACGTTGACACACTTGCCGAAGCCAAGGCCTTGGGTGATCGCGCCAATATGGTGTTCAACGGCACGTCCGTGACGCAAGGCACCGGCCGTGCCATCGTCACCAGCACCGGAATGCGCACGCAGGTCGGTAAAATCGCGGACCTTCTGCAGGCCACGGATGATGATGACAGTCCGCTGCAGAAGGAAATGAACTACGTTTCCAAGATTCTCGGCATCGCGGTGTGCATTATCGCGGCGGTCGTGCTGGTGGCGCTTGCACTGACCGAAGGCTTCAACGACATCCACGACGTAATCGATTCGCTGCTGCTATCCGTTTCGCTGGCCGTCGCGGCCGTGCCGGAAGGGCTCGCCGCGATTCTGACAGTCGTGCTCGCGCTCGGCGTGCGCCGCATGGCCGAACATCATGCGATCGTCAAGAAACTGCATTCCGTGGAAACGCTCGGTTCCGCGTCGGTGATCTGCTCCGACAAAACCGGCACGCTCACCCGCAACGAGATGACGGTGGAACGCGTGGTCACGCCGAGCGGTGAGGTGCAGCTGACCGGCACCGGCTATGCGCCAGAAGGCAGAATGATTGCGATTCCCGACGCTGCTCTGTCTGGTTCCGCCGCTTCCGCCGCACAGGTCGAAGCCGTCGCCACGCTCGCCGTGGGCTCGCTGGCCAACGACGGCGAATTGCGCGAAAACACAGGTGCCGGCGATGGTTCCGCTGCTTCCGACATAACGTGGGAAGCCGTCGGCGACCCGACCGAAGTGTCGCTTATCGTCGCCGCACGCAAGGTGAAGGCCGATCGCAAATACGCCAACTACACGCGCGTCGGCGAGATTCCATTCACCTCCGACCGCAAACGCATGGCCGTCGTCGCGCAGGATAACGCCGATGCCGGGCGTCTCACCGTCTTCGCCAAGGGTGCCCCCGACGTACTGCTCGGCTACTGCAGCCGCATCGCGGTCAACGGTGCCGTACGACCGATGACGCAAGGCGATCGCCAGCAGATCCTCGCCGCCGTGGAACGCCTGTCCGCCGAAGCGTATCGTACGCTGGGCCAGGCGTACCGGCCACTCGGCACCCCGTCGCCCACCGCTGAGCGATGCCGACCGATCAACGCGGCCGGGCATGTGGCCGACATCGCCGACCAAAGCGATGTGCTGGAAAGCGACTTGATCTGGGTCGGCATGGTCGGCATCATCGATCCGCCGCGTACCGAAGTGCGCGATTCCGTCGCCGAAGCGCATCGCGCCGGCATCCGCACCGTCATGATCACCGGCGACCATCCGCTTACCGCGGCACGCATCGCCAGCGATCTGGGCATTATTGAAACGGACGGAGACGGCAGCTCGGTCGGCAGCGCCGACCTTAGTAGCAAAGTGCTCACCGGCGTTCAACTCGACGAGCTGCCGGACGAGCAAGCGTTCGACAAGGCCACCCGCGAAATCTCCGTGTACGCGCGCGTTGCGCCGGAACACAAGCTGAAAATCGTCGAATCGCTGCAACGGCAAGGCAATATCGTGGCCATGACCGGCGACGGCGTAAACGATGCTCCCGCCGTCAAAACCGCGGACATCGGCGTCGCGATGGGCATCACCGGCACCGAAGTGACCAAGCAGAGCGCCAAGATGATCCTCGCCGACGACAACTTCAGCACCATCGTCGAAGCGGTGCGCGAAGGCCGTGGCATTTTCGACAACATCCGTAAGTTCCTGCGCTATCTGCTGAGCTCCAACGTCGGTGAGGTCTTCACGGTCTTCGGCGGTGTGATGCTCGCCGGATTCCTCGGCATCACCCAGCCTGGCAGCCAAGGTGTCACCGTGCCGCTGCTCGCCACGCAACTGCTGTGGATCAACCTGCTTACTGACGCGGCTCCTGCGCTCGCCATGGGCGTCGACCCGTCCACTGACGACGTGATGGCACGCAAACCACGCAAACTCACCGACCGCGTGATCGACGGGCAGATGTGGGGCGACATCATTTTCATCGGTTTGATTATGGCTGCCGTCACGCTGATTGGCATGGACATGCACCTCGCCGGAGGTCTGTTCACGGACCGTTCCGTGGATGCTGTCGGACATGATGCGCAAATGACTGAGGCGCGCACGATGGGCTTCACCATCCTTGTGTTTGCGCAGATGCTCAACGCGCTGTGCTCTCGCTCGCACGACCAATCGGTGTTCGTTGGACTGTTCGCTAACAAATGGCTGTGGGGCGCGATTGCGTTGTCTGCGCTGTTGCAGGTGGTGGTGATTTACGTGCCGTTCCTCAACACCGCGTTCGGTACCGTGCCGCTGTCCGCGGGTGCGTGGGTCGAATGCCTCGGCCTGGCGATGATTGTGCTCGTCGCCTCCGAGCTGCGCAAGTGCGTGCTGCGTGCGATGCATCGGCGGTGATGCTGGCTTATAGCGTCGACGGGCTAGACTGGACGACAGTTGGTGGGCGCGCGTTGGCTGCGCGCCCGCTCATATGACGATTGTTCCGGTGATGTTTGGAGGAATTTCGATGCTGCTGTCCGATCGCGACATTCTCGCCGCACAGGCCGACGGTCACATCTCACTCGATCCGTGGACCCCGGAAATGGTGCAGCCGGCGTCGATCGACGTGCGATTGGACCGTTTCTTCCGTTTGTTTAACAATCATGCGTACACGTACGTGGATCCGGCTGAGAATCAGGGCGAGCTGACCGAACAGTTCGAAGTCAAACCGGACGAGCCGTGGATCCTGCATCCGGGCGAGTTCGCGCTCGGCTCCACATGGGAGTATGTGAAGCTTGATGCGACGATCGCCGCGCGTCTTGAAGGCAAAAGCTCGCTCGGTCGCCTCGGCATCCTCACCCACTCCACCGCGGGCTTCATCGACCCGGGCTTCGAAGGCCATATCACGCTGGAGCTGTCCAATGTGTCGACGTTGCCGGTGAAGCTGTGGCCGGGCATGAAGATCGGCCAGATGTGCTTCTTCCAGCTGAGCTCGCCCGCCGAGCATCCGTACGGTTCCGCCGGCACCGGCTCGCACTACCAGGGCCAGCGTGGCCCGACCCCGAGCCGCTCCTACGTGAACTTCTACAAGGCCGATATCACCGACTGATTTGACCGCTACCCCGCGCGGGATTTACAGAATCCCCGGCGCGATGTCATGCACGGCGAGCCATCCGCGTAGGTCGCTGAACTCGTCGAGGCTGACGGAGTGGTCGAGCCCACGGTAGCTTTTCGCGGTGAGGAACGTGTGCTCGTCCAGCCAGGCGCTCATGGCGAAAAGCTCCGGCTTGGCGATCACCGTATCGCTGTTGCCGTAACCGAAGAACGTGGGAATATTGAGCGGCGCGATACGGTCGTCGGCAGGCGCGGTGCCGCGGACGAGCCCAGGCGCAAGGAATCCGGACAATGAAATCGACGCACGGTAGCGTTCCGGATGCATGCGCAGCAGATGGATCGCCAGCAAGCCACCTTGGGAAAAGCCGATCGGCACGATGGCACGGTCTTCGGGAACGTTCTGCGACACCCAATCGTCGATAGCCATGGATGCGGCGAACGCGTCGCGGTCGAGGTCTTCGCCGGACGGCACGCAATCATGGAACCAGGAGTACGCGCCTGGAGTGAACGTGCCGGCCGCCTGCAGCGTCAGCGGCGCGCGCAGTGAAGCGTAATCGTTGTATGGTGCGATGTATCGCATCATATCGGCAAGGTCAGCCTCATTCGATCCCCAGCCATGCAGGCACAGGAACAGCGGCCGTTTCGGTGCCGCGTTGCCGCCGCCGCGCGAATACTGGACGTGCGTCACCTGCAGCGGTTCGCCGAAACGGCCCGGCACCACATCCGATTCGCGTCCGATCAGCTCCGTTTTGTTGCTGTTGTCTGCGGTTTGCGGAATTTCATGTTCGATTGCGTCGCTCATACCTTCCCAATATAGCGTGCGTCGATAGCGTGAGAAGGTGGTCGTGAAAAAAGAAGACCCCGGTGGGATCGGCCACCGGGGAGAGAAAGGAGAGAGAAGAAGAAAGGGTTCAATTGTCGGGAACTCTTGTGTTCCTGGTCAGCTCGTTGTGCTGACAGTTCATATATAACCATTCGATGCTGAGCGCATGTCTGGTGTTTTCTGAAAACTTCCTGAAAATCCGATGGCGATTTCGTTCAGGCGCAATTTGGCACAGTTCCCGACGAACACGATTTCGGCTGGATGCGATTCCAGCCGATCGTCCGCCATTGCGCAATCGTCCGTCGCCACGCGATCCGAACGCCGGAAATCGAAAAAACGTCAGATCTGCGCGTCCGCATCCACGCTCATCACATACACGTTGCGTCGCAGCTGCTTGCTTTGCGCACGCGTGATGTCGCCGGCCTCATACATGTCCTGGATCACGCCCAGCTCGATGCCGTAGCTTTCGCGCTTGACCTCCTCGGCCTGTTCCTGCGCTTCGGCGCTGATGCCCATATTCGGACGCGCCCTCAACGCGGATTCGCTGCGTCGGTAGTCCAACAGCAGGCCGGAGCAGTGCTCGGTGTTGTACGTGTCGCCGCCCATCTCCTCATACAGTCGGTCGATCACATGTTCGATCGCATCCACCTGCACCACACGCGTATGCGCGAACAGCTCATCGTCGCTGAACAGCGGGGTCGTGCGCCGGATGCGGCTGTTCACGCGTCTCACCAGCGTACCTGTACGACGCTGCAATGCGCGCAGACGGCCCTTCAATCGCCAGATCGTACGACCGGAATTATGTTCCGTTTCGATGTGACGCAACGAGCTCATGATCTGGTCGAGCAGGCGCTCGCAAGCTTCGGCTTCCAGATCGTTCGCGGCGCGGTTCCCGGTCGGATTCGCCTTGATCGCAGCGCGCACGCCCGCCAGTCGATTCTTGACGTATTCCTTCTCCCAATTGAGCGCATCGATCTGCAGTCTCATGTACCCTTGCGGATCGATTTCGCCGGTGCGTTGCTTCAGCCGTGTAATACGTTTCGTATACGAATCGATGATCATGAGCACTGCACGTCGGTTCTCCGGCGTGACGCGTCCCGACAGTTCCTCGACGGTCCGGCGCAGCACTTCGATGGTGATTTCCGTCATTTCCGTCGAATTGTCTTTATTGCGATTCGGCGCGAGCAACGGCAGCAGGAAATTCGCCAGCAGCAACGTCACTACTATCACACCGCCGGCGATGAAGATCAGCTCGTTACGCATCGGGAAATTCGCGCCTGCCGCAAGCGTGTACGGAATGGTGAACATCAGAGACAGCGTGATGGTGCCCTTCGGTCCACCGAACGTCATCACCGCGGCGGACCGCCAGCGTTTCGCCGTCATCTTGCGCCGCTTGCCGGTGGTGGTGTCGCGCGCCAATCGCAGCATCAGCGAAATCCACAGGAAGCGCATGACGATCACCACTGCGGAAACCACGAGAATCGCAGTGAGCAGCAGCCAATTGCTGACGTGCGGATCGTCCCAGCTGGTGGTCATCGCGCTTGGCAGCAGCATGCCGAGCAGAATGAACACGGTGCCGTTCAGCGAGAACGACAGCACCCCCCATACGCTGGATGAGACGATATTCGTACGTGCCACATTCGGGCCGATGCCGGTGCGGTCGAAGCGGATAAGCAGGCCGGCGGCCACCACCGAAAGAATGCCGGAAACGTGCACCGCCTCCGCGCCCAAATACAGGATGAACGGCAGGAACAGCTCCATCAGAATACGTGTGGTCATCGTTTCCCAGCCGAGGGAACGCATCGTTTCGAACACCACGTCAGCCACCATGCCCACGACGATGCCGAAGAATGCGCCGCCGAAGAAGGACGCCACGAATTGCATGGCCGATTCGCCCACTTCGAATACGCCGCTGACGGCCGCCGCGATGGCGAACTGGAAGCCGACGATGCCGGACGCGTCGTTGAACAGCGATTCGCCTTTCAGCACGCTCGTCTGCCGTTGCGTCAGCGCCGCTTCCCTGCCGAGCGACGACACCGCAACCGCATCCGTCGGCCCAAGCGCGGCACCGAGCGCCAAAGCCGCTGCAAGCGGAATCGCCGGCCATACGGCATGCAACGCGAAACCAACCGCCGCCATCGTCGCGATCGCCAAACCGATTGCCAATGACAATGACAGTTTCACCGATTTGATCAGTTCCGATTTATCGATTTCGTGCGCTTCCAAATACAGCAGCGGCGCGATGAACAGCACCATGAACAGTTCAGGGCTGAGCGTCACGTCCGGAAAGAACGGCAGCTGTGATGCCAGCGCGCCCAACGCGATCTGCACGAGCGGCGTGGAGACCTTGGGTATGAAACGACTTAAGAAGGAGGATAATACGACGGCAGCGATGATGCATAGAATCAACTCGAATACCGCCAACGTGCCTCCTTCGCGCGTATTTCCCAACCTTTTCCAGCCTACCAAGAGGCGGTTATGAGCGTGTTTCGCCATGGGCTGACGTTCGTGCCGCTTCGGTTGGGTGCGCAGGTCGGGCATGCAGGTCGGACGTGCGGACCAGTCGTGCGGAGCGGTCGTATGGCCGCCGCTACACTGTGGCGTATGCGATGGGACGATGATATGGAACCGGCGATCGCGCTGGCCCGCGAAGCCGCCGCGGGTGGCGGGGGGCCGACTTGGCATC
>OGQL01001554.1_pt1 | contig 16667 bp, 15 predicted proteins | sample 1553211 | NCBI WGS metagenome assembly OGQL01 (sample SAMEA2579942, study PRJEB22360) | human gut metagenome
TCTGCGCCGATGGCGCAGATCACCTGCCTTGTCTGTTTAGGTAGAGGAATCGTCCTCGCTCATGGCCTTGTCGATGGCGCGGTTGATGTAGGCGTTGACGGACTCGCCGCGCTGTGCCGCGTGCGCCTGAATGATTTCCTTCTTGCCTTTGGGCATGCGGAGCTTTATTTCATCATAGTTGTTCTTGACGTACTTATTCACAGCGCGTTGCTGCGCTTTTGAAACTGCCATAATGGCCTCCTTAAACTATATCAGTTCAGTACTATTCTAACCGAAAAGCTATACTGGGTTCAATATACAAGTTGCACATATAATGTCCCCAATATTTGTGGACTTTGCCAATTGAATATTGTCCCCAATATGATATAATAGCTATAGAAAACAAAACAACGGTAGTCACAGGGAGCGCCAACTCCCTATGACCTGCGCAGGTGAATGCCCACCTACACAACGGAAAATTTCCGCACCGCAGGGAGAAGTATACCCTATTTTTGAAGGGTTTGCAAGTGCTCTCTTGCCGAAAGAATGCTCCGTATCTCCAACGCACCGTGTAGGTATATCCTGCACGGTGTTTTGTTTATCAAAAACAAAGGAGTACGGATATGGACGAAAACAGAAAGAACACCATCGAAGTGGAGATGACCGAGGACGATTGGATGGAGCTGCTGCAGGTTTGCATTGACCTGCGCGTGACGCCTGACACCCTGATTGAGTCCTTTTGTTGGGAGGTCATCCGCCAGCAGTCATTGCTGCGCATCGTCGCAGACGCTATTCGCCGGGACGCTGTTACACGCAGCGCAAAGTAACGGAAAGGAGCTTTAACCATGGAAAACAGGAACAACAACCCCATTGCGGAAGAGATTATCCATAACAACCCCACTGGGTATGGACTTTTCGCGGGTATCGGTGACAATTTCAACAGCGCGGCGCAGGCTATCTGCGAGCTGGCGGACGATGCGATTTCCAATCTCCGTGCCAACAGCGACGACCCCGACCTCTCCATGACGATTGTGGTGTCCTTCGAAAATCTGGGCGATGCGGTGGAGATCGGCGTGGTGGACGGCGGCACGGGCATCACCAATTTGGACAGTGCGCTGACCATCGCCTGCCGGGACGGGGCGCAGACGCCGCTGAATGAGCACGGCTTCGGGTTGAAGCACGCGCTGGCGTCCTGCGACAGCAGCCCCAGCCAGCAGTGGAGCATCCGGACGCGGACGAAAGGGGACGCGGCAGCAGACCAGTACCGCGAGGTCACGGCACCCTATTCCATGGGTACATCTGAGGAGGACCAGCCCATGAAGGTGTTCTTTTACCCTGGTGCCGGCGGTCTGCCCTACCCGACCGGCACCGCTGTTACCGTCCGCTGCCCCATGGCAAAGTTCCAGACGGTGAAGCCTGACCGTAAGGCGGCGCAGTCTGATTTCCACCATCTCGTGATGTATGCCATCGAGGAGCTTCGGTATATCTATGCCGGCGTGCTGGCAGATACGAGCATCACGATGAAGGTGCTGGAGGTCAACGGCGGCACAGAGAAGTGCCACATTCTGAAGCCTCTGCAGCCCACATGGGAGGAGGGAACCATGAAGCGGCTGGAGAATGTCCCCTATGATTTGGGCGGCGGACAACTGACCATCCACTGTCGGTATGGGAATATCCTCCCTACCAAGGGCAATGCCATTTACTATAAGGGCAACATGACCTCCAGCGGTGTAGAGCTGCGCATCAACGGGCGCGCCATTGAACACGGACTGTTCGACCGTGTTTGGGGCGAGGCTATTCACCCCAGTCAGAACCGCTTTCTGGTGCAGGTAGACCTGATTACGGACAATTCCGCCGCACTGCCTGCCACCAAGAATACAAAGACGTCCTTCTGTGAAGCGGACCCGCGCCTGAACAAGCTGTTCCGCTGGATCGCAACCTATGTCCCCGCACCGCCCAAAGACGCGGACACCATTGAAGCCCGCTACGTCAAGGAGCTGGCAGCCAAGTGCGAGAGCAACCCCGATGCCCTGCGGGTGAGCCGCGAGGAGCCGGTATTTCAGAAAATCGGGCTGAAGGCGAAAGTAGACCTGTTTGTGGGCTGCGTCAATGGCGTGACCATCTATGAAGCCAAGGCGGGCAAGACGAAGGCGTTGGATTTATACCAGCTCCGTATGTATGTGGACGGCTGTGCGCTGGACAACAAGCCTGTGGATGAGGCAATTCTCATCGCGCGGTATCACCCGCCCGAGGTGCGGGAGCTGCTGGACATCCTCAACGGGCTGTCCGCGCCTGATGGCCGTCCCTACAATTTCCGGTTGGTCACATGGGATGAGGAGGGCATCTTCGTGCAGCAGAGTGCGTGACTGAGGCGAGGGAAAAGTGTGCAATGGTTGCACACTTTTCCCGCCCTGCGCGGCACACGAATTCGATTGTGCGTGTGCGCCTGAATTGTATGAACCGAGGATACGGAGAACGACATGATTATCAAAAACGCCATCAAATGCAGAAAGTGCGGGGATGTTATAGAATCTACCTCGACACACGACTTTAAAATCTGCTCGTGCGGTGCCTGTGCTGTGGACGGAGGACACGAATACCTGCGGCGTTCCGCGCCGTCGCTGGATGACTTCATCGACTTGAGCGTGGTCAAGCTGGACGAATCAGCCGACAAGTTGTTTTTCTCATAATGGTACAGCAGGTCGCGGCAACGCCGCGACCTGCTGTTTTATACAGCTCATAGTTGCACATATGTGCGGGCGAAAGCTCGGTATCCTGTTTTGCCTTTCCGTGCGCCGCCTGCTACAGTAAGGCCAGAAAAGGCGGGACTGCTTGTGGATGCAAAGAAAATATGCTATACTTTGCCCTGTGTGATTGAATTCAGGAGGGACGCCATGTTTTATACGGATGAGGAAATATCTGTCATCACCGGCTTTCTCAACGGCTATCTTGTCCGTGACCATGCCAGTGCCAAAGTAAGAGAATCGTATATCAGGATCAGCGCAGGGCTTCAAAGTCATACACTGACCAGGGACGATTATGTTTGGCTGGAGAATGCTCTGTTGTTTCTGCGCCCGTACTGGTGGAGTGACCGCGAGGATGGGAAAATGCTGATGGATGCGTTCCTGCATACGCAAACATTAGCAAAAGAAGAATAGCGAAAAAGATGAAGGATGTACCAGCTGATACACCCTTCATCTTTTTTTCGGTTTATTTGCGTTTCGCCCCTTCAAGATTTTGTCGGGGTCATGTCCACGCTGATATCTCCGCTGGACATGATCGCCCATCCCGTGCCTGCGCTGCTCCGTCCTCAATGCCTAATGACCTCAAGTACAAGGTCATTGTAGCGGAAAGCTGCCGGGGCGTACAGGTGGAAAACGCTTCTTCGCCGCGAGAACCGGCTTATCCATTCATATCATCGTATCCATGAGGGCTGCCAAAGCTGCTTGCTGCACTGATGTCAGGCAATTCCATTTATCCAACATCTCACGCTGCGCGGGAGTCAGAGCCACACGAATGTCGTCCTGCGCAAAGAATTGCGACAATGTAACACCGAAAGCATCGCAGATCTTCTCAAGCGATGCAAACGATGGCGTCATAGATTTTTTATACCACGAGGAGATGGTAGACTGTGGCAGGCCAGAGCGTTCAGCAAGCTGATATTCCGACCATCCCCGTGCCTCACGATTTCGTTTGATGATTTCCAGAATATCTGTCACAACTTCACCACCTAAGATTTTTCGTTTATTATACTTTGAAAAATCGTTGCATTTTAATAATTATTATCGTATTATTTATTACGACAATGCTTCGGTTGAAGGCGTGATGTTTATGGGAGAAAGTCGTCACATATACCGCTGTGCGGTCATAGGGCAAGCACCCATGCGCTTTCCATGGGGGTTTGATGAAGAAGATAGTGGCTGCCGGAAAATGAAAATCGAACTGGCGCAGCAGGTTATGGCGCTGCGCCAGCGCGGTGTGACACAGTTTCTGACCGCCTGCGACTGCGGCGTAGGTCTTTACGCAGCCGAGATCGTCAACGGTCTGCGGGAAACCACCGACCCAGACCTGATGCTTTTCTGCTATATACCACATGAGGAACAGGCTACCAAATGGGCACCGTATCTGCGGGAACGCTACTTTACTATGCTGGAAAAATGCACCCATATTTCGGTCGTGTGTCCCGTGGGTACGCCGGATGCACAGCTGCAAGCCTATAGGAAGATCATTGACCTTGCCGATGTGGTACTATATGTCCATGATGCGGATATGTCAGCAACGGACAGGGGGAAAACAGAGCCTTTGCTTTTGCTGTGGAAAGCCATACGCCCACGCTGGTCTTGCATCCGAAAGAGCTGACCGCAGAGTGGGTCGGCGAACAGTTCTATCCCAGACGGTCTTGATAACAGGATGATTAGCCCTGTTCACGACGCAGCAAGCCGGATTGCGCCTTGCCTGCAAAACAAAAAAGCCGTAGGCATCTGTGCCTACGGCTGCATGAGGAAAAGCTCGTTTTTCGTAAATCATATACAATTTACGAAACAAGTCCCTGTTTTGCTTGGCGGCACGGTAATTGCTGAGATCTCTGACGGGATTTTTGACGGAATTAAAACGCTGCCCGCCCCTTCCATGGGTAAGAAACATATGCTCTGAACAGCCTGCCTTTTATGAGCCAGAGAAGAATGGATATACGTCTGCAATGTCGTCCGAACATCAGCGTGGCCCAAAAGCTCACTGAGGCTCTTGATGTCCACACCATTCTCCATGCACCTTGTCGCGTAGGTATGTCGGAGGGCGTGAAAATTCCGATAGCGGATACCGCAGCGTTCCAGCAGCTTCCGGTATCGGTATTGCAGTGTGCGCGGTTCCATCGGCGTGTCCGTGTTGGTCAGCAGATAATTGTCTCTCTGAATGCTCTGGGTGGTCGCTTTCAGCAATTCCAGCATATCATTGGGAATGGCTACAAGACGCACAGAACTGCCGCTTTTCGGGGATTGCACCACCAGATGTGTCCCGGAAGCATCGCGTACACGGGCAGCCGAGCGCTCAATTCGCAGAAAGCCGGAGCGGTAGTCAATGTCGCTTTTGCGCAGAGCGCAGATCTCACCAAGTCGCAGCCCCGTGTTCAGCACCAGAAGGATACACAGCCCTGTGATGTCCGGGGCCTCCAGGATCTTCTGCGCCAGCAGGGCTATCTCGTGATCGGAAAATACTTCAATCTTTTTGCCGCGATATGCGGGCAGCTCCACATCCCGGCCGGGGCAATCACAATGACATTTCTTTTTCACCACTTTGAAAATTGTCTTTAGCAGCACACCAATATCCCTCGCGGTTTTGCTTGATAGACCTCGGTTCTGCAATCTCTTAAAATAGGCAGAAAGCTTTTCCGCCGTCAACTCATGAAGCATGACCGTTCCCAGATCTGGGACAATATAATGGCTGATCACATACTCGTAGCGCCCGACCGTTGAAGCCTTTAGCTCACCACGGCGATCTGACAAAAAGAACGCAACTGCCTGGGCCACAGACATTTCACCTGTCAGGGTCGGCTTCTGTGGTATGACTCCTTCCATCTTCCGTCGCTTCTCACGACAGGCTGCATAACTTTTGGCATATACATAGCCATACTCTGCCTTGCCGGCAGGTGTCCGGCCGCGAATATAGCGGCCCTCCCACCGACCATCCTTCCGCTTATAAATGTTCTCTCCTCGCCGTGGCATAGTAATCTCCCTTCCTTCTGACGGTGTTTGTGACGGCAATTAACAAGATGCCGTGGTATCCTTTCTTTTGAACTTCCAGATGATGGAAACAATATAAAGCAATTTGAATCGCTATTCAGATAGTTCTTGCTTTTTCACAATTTTCCTGCATTTTTTGTTGACTTTTTTGGTAAGTCAATGTATAGTAAAAGATGGAATTGCGGTAACTTTTCTGTCGTAAATTGTATATGATTTACGAAATACCCAGAGCGTGTGCTGACACTTTGCAGTATGCACAAACCGCAGCAGCATCATTCATTTGCAACAGACAAGTAAATATGATCCGGTGACACCGTGTGGCTGTGTTGGTCGTAAAGATCTTTTTATATGCAAAAGATCAGGCAGCAGCCTAAAAGGAATTTGGGTTAGAAACCCTCTGCGGACGGCACTGTGAGCGCAAGGAAATGGTCGAAGCGGCGAAAGCTGTTGGGTAATACCGCCATTGGGAGGAAGCTTCTGAGAAGGTAGATCATGTACGAAAGGCGAAAGCCTTGTGGCGCGAGGGCAGGAGAATTGCACGGTCAAGGATCTTTGGTACACAGTGGCGCTCTCTCGCTGTGACGAGGGCAGGAGCGTGCGCTGACGGATTTTGTCAGCGTTTTTTCTTGCCAAAATGTCGCTGGTCATCCCCTGAGAAGGGGTTTGTCCGGCATTTTTTCGTAATAAGGAGGAGTGTTACTATGTCTCAACGCGGCGGACGTCCCATTGATTTTCAGGCGTGGGCGCAAAACCAAATAGTCAAAAGGGCTGTAGCAGCACTGGAAGCGCGTGACGAAGCATTTGCCGAGCGAAACGCAGATACGCCGCTGCCGCAGCTGGCGCGGTATCTGAGCCGGTGCGCCATCTCACTGGGTCACAGCCCATCCCCCAACGAAGTGGATGGCGGTGCCTTTATCGAACAGCGTTTTGGCAGTTGGGCGGCCGCAATGGCGGCGGCAAAGCTGCCGCAGCCTCGTTCCATGCGCAAGCTGCGCGACACCGCTCGCTATAAGGCGGAAAAGGTGAAGCAAGAACCGTTGTTCCGTGAGGAGCGAAGGCAGAAGCGGCAGCGCAAGCTGGAGCAATCTGAGCAGCGAAAGAAGGAGCAGGCTATCAAAAAGCGTGCGGAGCGGGCTGCTAAGGCTGAGTGGGCGGCGAAGAAGAAGGCGGAGGCTGAAGCAAAGGCTCTCACCTTGGCAGAGTCCTCCGCTGAAGCCGCACTTGATACAATATCCGCAGCAATTAACCCCAGTCAAGCCGAGACAGTCTGAACGGAGACTGTCAGCTTTCCATAGGGGGACGGGGTTTAAGCCGCCCCGTCCCCCATCCTCAAATCCGCAAAAGGCAAGTCGAGACGGCAAATGCCGTTGTCTTTTCCATAGCGGGAGGGGTTTGCCGGCCCCTCCCGCATCCTCAAAATCAACAGCCCTAATGGCTGAAGGAGAATTGACATGAAAAAGAATCTGAGATATATCATCGCGTTCCTGCTGGCACTTATGATGCTGTTGAGTCTGTGCGCCTGCGCCCAGACCGGCACTGCCGGCAATAGCGGCGAATTGGATCTGGATTATGTGGGAGAGGATACCGACCAACCCGAAGAGGAAAAGCCATGGTATTCCTGGTTTACGGAGGCCTTCAGCTTCGGCAAGAAGGACACGGCCCCCACCACGCCCAGCAAGCCTGACAGCGTGGCGGATTTCTATGCTCAGGGCTCCGGAGATGCACCGCAGGGCAACAAGGGCAATAAGACAGACCAGACTCCTTCTACCACACCGGAGGAGGATACCGCCAACAAACCATCCAATTCCGGCGGCAAAAAGGATGACAATAAAAAGGACGACCAGAAGGGCGAGGACAGCAACACCCCCGCGCCTACCCCCGAGCAGAAGCCCGAAAGCAAGAAAAACACCGTCACCATTACCATCCGCTGCGATACGGCGGTGAATAACGGTATGCACTTAGAAAGCAAGTGGGCGGGCATCGTCCCCGCCTCCGGCGTGATCCTGCCGGTGACCACGGTGGAGATCGAGGAGGGTGACACGGTCTTTGATGTCCTGTCCTACGTCTGCGATAAGTATAAGATTCACATGTCCTATCGCGGCGGCACGTCCAGCGGCTGCTATGTGGATGGCATCAATAACCTCTATGAGTTCGACGGCGGCCGCTGGAGCGGCTGGATGTACTGCGTCAACGACTGGTATCCCAACTACGGCTGCGGCGTGTACTTCGTCAAGGCCGGCGAGGTCATTGAGTGGAACTACACCTGCGACCTTGGCTGCGATCTGGAAAACGGAGATCCCTACGGCTACGGCAAGGAATGGAAGGATAACCATGACTGATACCCGGATGCGTTTCTTCGGGAACCTGCATCCGGCGGTCAGTATGGCGTACTTCGTGCTGGTGCTGGGCCTGACACTGGCCTGTATGCACCCAGTCACGGTGGTGCTGTCGTTCCTGGGCGCCAGTTGGTTTTCCATCCGGCTGCGGGGCTGGAGGGCCTACGGCCACACCATGCGGTTTGTGGGGCCTATGTTTCTGCTGATCGCCCTCGCCAATCCGCTATTCAACCATCGGGGCGTGACCATGCTCTTTACCATCAACCACCTGTGGTACACGCTGGAAGCGGTGTGTTACGGTCTGGTGTCCGGCTGCTCCCTGTGCGCGGTCATTATGTGGTTCACCTGCTATCAGGAGGTCATGACCTCGGATAAGTTCCTGTACCTGTTCGGCAAGCCCTTTCCCGGTACGTCGCTGCTGATCACCATGACGCTGCGGTTCATCCCACAGCTTCAGCAGAATCGCCGCGAGATCCGTCAGTCTCAGGCCATGTTACAGGAGGAGGGTACGCGGCTGCTGCAAAGGCTGGGAAGCGCCCTGCGGAACCTGTCGGTGCTGCTGACCATGAGCATGGAGGCGGCGGTGGAAACGGCGGACAGCATGAAAGCCCGGGGCTATGGCGCCAAGCGGCGCACCACCTTCCACCTGTTCCGCTTCGATGGCCGGGACGCCCGGACGCTGGGTCTTATTCTGGCGGTGGCAGGGGTCTGCATTACCGCCCGCACCTTCGGTCACGGGTATATGGAGTTCTATCCCGCCATGACGCCGGTGCTGCTGGGCAACTCCAGCTATACCATGTTTGTCTTTTACGCCGTGCTGATGTTCCTGCCCGGTATTCTTGAAACAAAGGAGGCCATCAGATGGCGCTCTTACGGTTTGAACACCTGAGCTTCTCCTACCCGCTGGCTGACACGCGGGCACTGGACGACGTCTCGTTGGAGATACATAAGGGCGAGTATGTGGTGCTGTGCGGCCCCTCCGGCTGCGGCAAGACCACACTGCTGCGCCATGCCAAGCCCGGCCTGCTGCCTGTGGGGGCAAGGACCGGCGAGACCTTTTATAAGGACGCGCCTCTTTCCCAACTGCCGGAGCTGACCGCCGCAGCGGAGATCGGCTTCGTACAGCAGAATCCGGATAATCAGATCGTCACCGATTTCGTATGGCACGAGCTGGCCTTCGGCCTTGAGAATATGGCGCTGAGCGTACCGGTGATCCGCCGCCGCGTAGCGGAGATGGCCGCGTTCTTCGGCATGGAGCCATGGTTCCGCGCCAAGACCACGGAGCTGTCCGGCGGACAGAAGCAGCTGATGAATCTGGCCTCGGCACTGGCGATGGGGCCGAAACTGCTGATACTTGACGAGCCCACCTCCATGTTAGACCCGCTGGCGGCTCGCAATCTGCTTTCTACCGTGCAGCGGATCAACCGCGAGCTGGGCGTAGCCATCCTTTTGACGGAGCATCGGCTGGACGAGGTATTCCCCGCCGCCGACCGTGTGGTGACTATGGATCGGGGGCGCATCCTGTCAGACGGCGCGCCGGCTGAGATCGCGCGGCAGCTGTCCGGCAGCGCGGAAAAGAGCCGTATCTATTTCGGACTTCCCGCCGCCGTCCGTATCTTCAGTGAGCTGAAGCAGGTGGACGAGCTGCCCCTGACGGTGCGGGACGGCCGCCGCCGTTTGGAGCGGCTGCTGCCCATCACGGCGGAGGATTCCGCGCCTGAAACCGCGAAACCTGAGAAAGAAGCAAAGCACCTCGCCGTTTTAGAGGGCAAGACGCTTTGGTTCCGCTATACCGAAAAGGGCAAGGACATCCTGCGGGGCACAGATGTAACGCTTCATCAGGGAGAGTTGCTATGCCTGCTGGGCGGCAACGGCGCAGGCAAAACCACACTGATGCAGGCACTGGCCGGCTTTCGGAAGCCCTATCGTGGCAAGGTGAGGCTGGCAAAGGGGCAGCGGCTGTGTATGCTGCCCCAGAACGCCCGGTCGCTGTTTGTGGCCGATACGGTGGAGAAGGAGCTGCTGGACAGTGCTGAACAGGACAAAGCCAAGGCCGTGCAGATGGCGGAGAGGCTGGAGCTGACGCCCCTGCTAACGCGGCATCCCTACGACCTGTCCGGCGGCGAGATCCAGCGTCTTGCCGTAGGCAAGCTACTGCTGCGGGAGGCCACGGTGCTGCTGCTGGACGAGCCCACCAAAGGGCTGGACGCCTATGCCAAGGCGGAGCTGGCAAAGCTGCTGCTGGCACTGTGCCGGGAGGGCGCGTCTATTCTGGTGGTGACCCACGATGTGGAGTTTGCCGCCCGGTACGCCACAGGCTGCGCCTTGATGTTTGACGGACTGCTGCTCTCCGAGGGCGAACCCCACGCCTTCTTTGCCGGGAACCGGTTCTATACCACCGACGCCAACCGTATCGCGGCAGAGCACTTCCCCATGGACATTACCTGTGAGGAGGTGATCGCGTCGTGTCGAAGCTCTTTGTCAGCCGCCGCACCAGAGCCGCCGCGTGGGTGATCCTGCTGGTGCTGCCCGCCCTGATGGCGGCCTTCGGCTATTACCACAGCCACCGCCCCGCGGTCAATCCGGTGGGTTCCCGCACTTTCTGGGACTACATCATATTAAACTCGGATATTCTGCTGGGCCTGCTGTTCCTGCTGGCGTCCGCCATCCCCTTCATACTGGTATTCGATAAGAAGAAGCCCCAGGCCCGTGAGCTGGTGCCTATCGCGGTGATGGCGGCTATTGCCGTGGTAGGCCGCACCGTGTTTGAGATCATCCCGCTGCCCAACTTCAAGCCCTGCTCCGCCATCATTATCATCACGGCGGTGGCCTTCGGGCCGGAGGCGGGCTTTCTTACCGGCGCACTGACCGCCTTTGTCAGCAACTTCATTTTCGGACAGGGACCGTGGACGCCGTGGCAGATGTTCACCTGGGGGCTGGTGGGCTTTCTGGCGGGTATCCTGCAAAATGCAGGTGTATTCAAGGGCAGAAGCCGCCGTCACTTTGCGGCGCAATGGTGGGACAGGCTGTGTCCGGAGAATACCAATCGGGGCGATCTGCTGCATTTCGTGCGGCAGCTTACCGACCACGCGCCCCTGCGGCTATGCCTTTACGGTTTCCTGTCCGGCTTTCTGTACGGCTGGATCATGAACCTGTATTTCATCATCGGGTATGTAAGCCCCCTTACATGGCAGACAATAGGCGCGGCCTATCTATCCAGCTTTTTCTTCGACTTCTGCCACGGACTGTGTACGTTTCTGGTGCTGTGGGCGCTGGGCGACCCGTGGGTACGGAAGCTGGAGCGCATCAAGATCAAATTCGGCCTGACGGCGGAGGAGCGGAACTATGTGCTGCCGCCCTCCACATTTGAGATAGCGAGAGAGAACTATGAGTGAACGAAAAACCATCATCAGGACGGTGGGGCTGAAGAAGCACTACACCGTCGGCGGCAACACTGTCCGTGCGCTGGATGGCGTGGACATGTCCGTGCTGCAAGGCGAATTTGTCTGTGTCGCAGGCCGCAGCGGCTCTGGTAAGTCCACCATGCTGAATATGCTGGCAGGTCTTGAGCCGCCCACGGAGGGTGAGATCATTGTCCGAGGCAAGCATCATTTGGAGGCTATGGACGAGGAGCAGCGGACAAGGTTCCGCCGCCGCTATATTGGCTTTGTGTTCCAAAGCTACAACAATCTGCCCCAATACACAGCATTGGAGAATGTGGCGCTGCCACTGGCCATCCGGGGCGTACCGGAGGATGAACGGAACTGGCTGGCGTGGCAGGCCCTGAGCCGCGTAGGACTGCGCGGACACGTAGATCACCGGCCTGCGGAGCTGTCAGGCGGTCAGCAGCAGCGCGTCAGCATCGCACGAGCCATTATTACGGAGCCCTCCATCGTGCTGGCGGACGAGCCTACCGGGAATCTGGACAGCCGCACCGGTCAGGAGGTCATGGAGCTGCTGTGCGAGATCTTCCGGGAGCGGAACACCACCTTCATCCTCAGCTCCCATGACCCGCAGATGCAGTGTTATACGGATCGTACCGTCTATTTCAGCGACGGAAAGATAGAGATAGAAAATCACCACACCGGAGAGGAGAACGCACAGTGAAAAGAGAAACGGTAAAACGGGTACTGGCCCTGTTGATCTGCGTATTGATGACAGTATCCCTGCTGCCCGCCGTCGCTATGGCGGAAGAAGTCACAGAGGATGTGATAGATGACAGCACCATTGAGGCTTACACGTCTTACGAAAACGGAGAGGACGCCGGCGTCAGCGGGGTCTCGGTTACAGACGAAAAGCCCAACACGGATATCAAGGTCATACCCAGCGACGCCAACGCCCTGATCCTGATGGATACCGGCGCACAGTCCCCCAAAGGCGTTCCCGGTCAGGTGGTGAAGATCGTGCTGCCGCTGGCGGTCAACAAGGAATATCTGCCCAGCGAGAAATACATGCTGCGCAACATCAACATCTATCCCGATGTGCCTACCGACGCCAGCGTGTCCAACTGGCCCTTTGAGCTGATCTACGCCAGCGATGTGCAGCACTTAAAGGACATGTCCTACAACTCCACGGCGGAGGTGTGGTTCGAGTTCAAGATCAGCGAGTTCGCCAGCAAGGGCCGTTACGCTGTTCCCTTTAAGATCAACGCCACCGTATGGCGGGAGGATGCCGTGAACGGCACCACCATCACCGAGGACGTGACCTTCAAGGTCAGTGCCTATGTGACCGTTACCGACAACGGCAATATGTCCGGCGTCACCACCTCCTTCGGCAGCCTTCAGGTGGCGGGTACCAACGCGGGCGGCTCCTATACCGTACCTACCGGCACACCCAATCAGACTATCTCCATGCGGATCCCCGTGATCAATGTGGGCGGTACCCTGACCAGCGTGACGGTTTATCCCGTGGTCTCTGCCGCGCTGGACGAGTTCCCCTTCGTGATCGATTCCACCAATTTAGGCAAGTATTTCGACTACTGGGCCAGCGGCGAGGTGAAGTATCTGGACTACACCTTCACCGTCTCACCCTTTGCCACCTCCGGCAACAAGTCCATTAAATTCAAGGCCAACTATTTCGAGAACAGCGCCCCTGCGGAGGGCTCCTTCTCCACGCAGTTTACCGTGATCGACGGCTATGACGCCTCCGCCATGTCGGTGATGGTGCAGAGCTATAAGCTGTATGTGGACGATACCGAGGTGTCCGGCCTGATGGCAGGCGAGGAGACGGAGTTGCGTCTGACCCTGATCAACAATTCCAAGTATGACACGGCCAAGAAGATCATCTCCAGTCTGGTATTCACCAATTCCCCCGGCCTGACGCTGTGCGTAGGCGGCACGGATACCGCCTATGCCGATTCCATCAAGCCGGGCGGCACGACGATCCTGAAATACAAGATCATGGCCAAGCAGGACGCGGAGGTTGGCCCCGCCATGCTGGGCATCAACCTGACCTATGAGACCACCGAGGCGGTGGCCGGTAAGGCGGCGCAGAACATCATGCTGCCGGTCAGCCAGAAGATGGATGTTCTGGCCGGTACGCCGGAGGTGTACGGCACACTCAGCAAGGATAAGGAAGCTACCATCTCCGTGCCGCTGACCAACATGGGCCGCGCCAAGGCTATGAATATCCGGGTGCTGGCCACCGACGGCATGACCGCCTCCACCCCCTGTTATGTGGGTGACCTGCTGGCAGGCGGCTCCACCAGCGCCGATGTAACGGTGGGCTTCTCCAAGATCGGCGCGTTTGTGGGTAAGATGATCCTCCAGTATGAGGATGCCAACGGCGAGACATATTCTCAGGACATCTCCGTGCCCCTGAGCGTGGCGGAAAGCTCTGCGGATACAGATGCCAACAGTGCCAACGCAAAAAAAGACAGCACAGACAGCCGCTGGTGGCTGTGGCTGCTGATATTGATCCTTGCGCTCATCCTGATCGGCATTGTGGTCTATGTCATCATCCGCTATAAGCGCGGCGAGATCGGGCCCGGTGCCGAAAACACCGCTGCCTTGGACGATTTTGACGACGACTTTGACGCAGACGGCGGCGCACCGGGCATCGGGGAGAAGCCGCTGACCTACGACGGAAGCAATAAGGACGGGAATGTATGAAGCCAAAAGACCTGTTTCGCTACGGCTGCACCAACCTGTTCCGGCGAAAGACCCGCACGGCGCTGACAGCCCTATCCATGGCGGTAGGCGTCATGTGTATCGTGGTGCTGATCTCCGTAGGTCTGGGCTATGAGCAGGCGTACCGCGAGAGCATCGAGGCACTGGGCAGCCTGACAAAGATCGATGTGACGCCGGCCACCGGCGATTATGGGCGCAAGGCACTGCTGAACGACAAGGCACTGGAGGCGTTCCGGGGCATTGACGGTGTGGAGGCGGTAACGCCGGTCTATCAGCAGTCCGCCTATATCGTGTCCGGCAACTATGTCAACATGGTGCGCGTCTACGGCATCGACATGACCACGGCGGAAAACTTCATGCTGACGCCGGAGCGAGGCGTTATGGCCGGGGACGGCACGCACCTGCATCCGGAGGTACTGTTTACCGACGATGTGGCGGCTGGCCTTGCCAACAAGGCGAAGGACTGGGAGCTGGCGGTAGATGAGAACGGCAACGCCCTGATTGATCTGCTGGAGGTGCCTGTCCGCATGACCTTCGATTCCTCCAGCCTGACCGGCGAGCCGAAGGCTGACACCGACGGACGGGCACTGCCCTCCAGCAATCTCTATACCCTGCGGGTGACGGGCATCTGCTCTACCCTGAATAACAACTTCGCCACCGCCGCGTTCATGTCCTTCGACCGCTTGCAGGAGATGACGCAGGCCAACGCCAATTACATGGGCGCGACAACTCAAACCAAGACGGCGGAGGAAAAGGCCAACGGCCCTACCTACGACTTGGTTTGGGTCATGGTCAAGAACGTCAGCGACGTACAGCGTATTGTCAAGCTGATCCGCGACACGGGGCTGAACACCTATTCGCTCAACGATATGCTGGAGACGGTGCGGACACAGTCCCGTCAGATTCAGGGAATGCTGGGCGCGCTGGGCGGTATCGCTGTCCTGATCTCCGCCATCTGCGTGGCAAACACCATGATGATGTCCATTACGGAACGGACGCGGGAGATCGGCGTGCTGAAGGTGCTGGGCACCGTTCGCAGCGACATCTTTAAGATGTTTCTCTCGGAGGCACTGATCGTAGGCGTGATAGGCGGCGCGGCGGGCTTGGTGCTGAGCTTTATCGCCAAGTGGCTGATACCGGTGATCTTCGCGTCCCGTGAGCTGCGGTGCGTGCTGCCCTGGTGGCTGGCGGTCTGCGGCGTGGTGTTTTCCGGCTGCGTGGCCATTGCCGCCGCATGGATCCCCGCACGCAAGGCAACGCTCATCAGCCCCAACGAAGCCATCCGCTCTGAGTGAGGTAACGATATGAAAAAAACGACACACAATTTCAAAAAGCCGCTGCGCAGTGCCCTCGCCATGGCACTGGCACTGGTGATGACCCTTTCTCTGACAGTGCAGGCTTTCGCGGCAGTTGGTACTTGGCCAGCCACCGGTACGGCCAGCGGTGACAGGTATTTGCAAAACAGTGGTACTTTCTATAACGGCAATTCCGTGATCGCGCCCAAATACAGCAACTTTGGCGGCTTTATCAATGTATACGGCGTGCCGAAGGGTTCCGATGCAAGCTCCTATGTGATGACGCCGACCTCCATTGACTTTGGCGACAACAAGAGTTCGAAAAATAATACCGCCGACCTGGAGCTGAACAAAGCCTACGACTTCTCGAAGCCGATTTGTTACAACCTTACTGCAGCAGATGGACGGACATTCCCAGTCTATACCTTTGCAGCGGAGGCTGCCAGTAAGGAAACGTGGACAGAAGCGGATACCCAGGAACTGCTGGGTATGGCGGAGCTGTTTACAAATACCTTCTACCAGATCTATCTTGAGATGGATAAGATCACCGCGTCAAGAACGGAGATCGGCTCTTATCATTCGGCCAATGCGGATATGCTCAGCACGCTGGGCTATTGGCTGGGCATGAGTACGGCATACTTTGACCTGGATGCGGGCGAGACCAGCATGAACGGCAACCGTCTCTTTGACTCCTATGAAGCACAGTGGCGTGCGGGCGGCGAGGAGGCCGTTCAGTTCATGCGGGAATACCTGCAAAAGTATATTGCTAAAAAAGGTTATAGTCAGGTCAGTCCTGCGGCTCTGCGAATCATCTATGAGCAGATCGTCCCTGAATATCTTTCCTACGTTGAACAGAATCGCATCAAGGAGCCGGTCATTGACCGGGTGACCATCGGCGGCTCTGTGGGCAGTATCGATGCCGCGGCTCGCACGGTGACGGTGAAGCTGCCGGAGAATATAGACCGTTCCAAATTAACAGTGGATGTCGAGGTAGGAACCGGACTAATCGCCAATTCGGTGGCGGGTTCTGTGGCCCAAGGGTCTTTGGCCTATCAGGTAACGCCCTATGATCCAGCCTATGGTACCAGGTATAACGCTTTGAGCGCTACGTGGCGTATCAGCATTGAGTCAGGTATGCCGGACAATCTGGTCACCTCCTTCGCCGTCACCACAGGTGGCGTGACACGCTAT
>OGQL01001577.1_pt1 | contig 16503 bp, 27 predicted proteins | sample 1553211 | NCBI WGS metagenome assembly OGQL01 (sample SAMEA2579942, study PRJEB22360) | human gut metagenome
GGAGTCACCGGACGAGCCGATCTGCGCGGAGTAACCGGACGAGCCGATCTGCGCGGAGTCACCGGACGAGCCGATCTGCGCGGAGTAACCGGACGAGCCGATCTGCGCGTAGTTACCGGACGAGCCGATCTGCGCGGAGTCACCGGACGAGCCGATCTGCGCGGAGTTACCGGACAGATTCGTTCCATTCGTTTTTTCAAGTGTAAAATCAATGCACGCTTTCAAGAACCCTTTAAGTCCGAGTTTTGCGCCGACGTGAATTTTATTTGTTGCCCGCTTTTCTCCGTCATTCCATACCTGACCCAATGCTTCCACTTCCGCAAATTCAGACAAATTTCCGTTGCCATCCACGAGGTCGTAATGGTTCAGAACCTCCCACGGGTCCTCGTAGAAATGCATAACGCCTTTATAGCAGCATCCCTCACCGTACTCCTCATATGTCGTGTTTTCCTCGCACTGTTTCCCTCCGCAGGAAAAATCTTTCTCGAATCCCTTAAAACCTTTCATTCCCATTGCCTTTTCTCCTTTCATGTGCTATGATGATGTTGTCTTTTTATGGATGCCCTTCGTCTCTCCGGAGGGCATTTTTTACATTCTCAACCACATCTGGAACACTCTGTCTTTCTTCTTTTTTGCCTTTTCCGCTTCTGTTCTCTTTCGCTTCTCCTCCGCGTCAACCGCCAGAAAAGCAAGGAATCCAAGAATCATCAGTGAAAAGCACCAGAAGAACCCGCCCCAATTGATATTGCTGATGGCCACGAGTGCCGTAACCCACAGAATCACTTCTGCTGCTACAATTTTTTTCTTCAATGCTTCGCCCTCCATTTCTCCAGCTCCACTGTGTCGAACACAAGCGGGCTGTTTCTCTTCATCGGGTTGATTTTCCTCACAACCCCCGCCGGTGCGTATTTCTCGGCGCGTTCGAGCACTGTTTCCCCCAACAGGGGATTCTGCATTTTCAGCAGTTCAGATTTCCGCATATACCGCGCCGGATACGATATCCGACTTTCTTCTTTTTCTTTGATCCGGACCTCTCGGCCCAGAAACATGAAAATCATTTTTTCTGCTTCTGCTTTCGTAATTTCTTCCATCCGGGGAACCTCCTTACTACATTACCAACACGGCCGCCACAACCGTTATCAGCGCCACGAAAGTTACCAGCCAAGCGCCGAACCAGAATTTTGCTTTCTTTCTGGCTTCCCGTATCACCTCAACCGCGAACTCTTCCGCCTGCTCCCATGTCGTTTTTTCCATGTTTCTCCTTAGCTCTGTAATTTCCACCGATTACGTTTCCTTTTTCATCCAGCCAATCCCACAGGTAGCGGCCTTTCCCTCGCAATTCCTTTGCATTTCCATCCGGCGTATTTCCCCGCTCCGCTTTTCCCTAGCGATTCAATGTCGTGCTTAGCCCCGCTCTTCCATCGCTGTGATAACTTTGTTGATGAAATATTTCTGTCCTTTCCCCGTCACTTTCGGGGTGCGGCTGATCCGAACGCTCCCATTCGGCTGGGTGATCGTCGACTCTTTGATCTCCATAACCTCGAGATCCATGCTCTTCTGTGTCGGCATATTGTAGCTGGCTCCGTCCTTCCGGATCAGATAACCGTTTTCCCGCATCCACTGGAAGAGCCGCTTCTCGCCGATGTCAACCCCGTTCTGCTTAATCAGCTTTGCAAGGTCGCCGATCAAGATTGACGTTTTGCTTGCGCTCACTGCGTCCGCGAAAATCTCTTTCGGACGCATCCGCTCAATGGCTCGGTTCTGCTCCTCAATGGTTTTCTGCGCTTCGAGGACTGCCAGAGCCAGTAACTCCTTGCCCTGCGGTGCTGTCTGCTGATACCCGCCGGTTTTCCGGATCGCTGGGAGAACCTCGGCTGTCACCCAGCGTTTGAATTGTTTTGCGTTCTCCAGCTTGCTACCGAAGATCAGCGCATACAGCCCGGACTCGTTGATGAATGTAAGCCCTCTGTTTGGGAAATCCTCTAATGTCGCGATTTGCGACTTTAGGAAAAGCCGTGCATCTTCTCTCGCTACGTGCTTTGCAATCGCATCCCGCGAGTTTCTGTAACCCAATGCGGTTGTGATGTCGGTAGCATTGAACCACGGTTCGCCGTCAATATTCACCGCCCGGATCGCTCCGAACTGGTCTGAGTAGAATCCTTTCAACTCGTTCATGCTTCCACCTTCTTTCTGTGGTTAAGAAAAGCTATTTTGCGTACTGAGCAACGCTTGCGATGCTCAATATGTTTTATATCTTTTTCTTATTCTCTTTCTTATTCTTATTCTAGGGGCGTTACTGTTACGCTACACCTCTGTTAGCGTAACGTTATGATAACGTTACTAAGCAAATTGCAATGACCCTGTTTGCGTTTTGCTATTTAATATTTCTCGTTCCAATGCCGGATGCGTCGGTAAAGTTCATCTGCCGCAGCGACTTTTTCAAGTTCTTCTTTGGTGATCGGCCGCGGCTCTCCGGCTTCCAGTTTTTCGATTTTCTTTTCCAGATCTGCGATTTTTCCGAACAGCTTTGCACTTGCATACTCTTCACTTTCCAGATCGTCCGCCAGATGTGGCAACGAAAGTAACGTTTTCAAGATTCCCATAGTCTTTACACCTTTCGTGTGTTATCCTCTTTATGAGGAGGTGAAATAATTGAATATTTCGAATGTTATCAATCTTGTATCAGTTGCTGTCAGTGTCACAAGCGCCATATTCGCGGCGCGTCAAACCAACGTTGCAAACCGAATTGCTCAAGAGCAACTTGACGAAACCAAAAAACCTAAACTCGGTATAGTCACTCAGCTCGAAAGCATTTCCCGTTCCATTCGTCACCTTGATGACACTGTAGAGAAACTAAAAAAGATTGATGATCTGAACAACCAGTGATACGAGTGATGCCGCAAGCATAACCAGTGAGCCAATGTGCGCCCTTCTCGTACACTTAACGATTTTCTCCCATGCTTCGATACGCCGCAGGTCGTCTTCGTCAAATTCGTACTCGCCGGATTCATCGAAGCATGGATCTTCTACATCTCTATTCACTTCTTTTCCGCTCCTTATGTTTTCTGTAACCGGGCTTTGTCCGCTTCTTCTCTATCGCGAAGTGCCGAAAGATAGATGATGACCATGTTCTTACTGTCTTCTGGCAGTGACATGAAAATATCTGCAAATTTCTTGCAATCTTCTTTATCTTTTTCTGCTACCATGTACTCACCTCCTTTGTACTTTGTACATTCTCAATATAGCACCATGTACATACTTTGTCAACATGTTTTTTCGTACTTTGTACGATTTTTTCTATTGATATTTTGCTCATTCTGGTGTAAACTATCATTAGACAGGAGGTGAAAATGTTGCATGAAAGATTGAAAATGCTGCGTAAAGCCTTAAACATAGGTAGCCAGCAAAAATTCGCAAACGATCTTGGGATATCGTTTTCGAACGTCTCAAGTTATGAGATGGGAAGGCGAACCCCTTCTGATGCCGTCATTAAATTAATTTGTGAGAAATATAATGTGCGGGAAGAATGGCTCCGAGATGGAGAAGGTGAAATGTTTCGTGATGTTGATGTAGACTTCGGAACTATATGTGCTGAAATCGGAATTGAAGACTTGAAAGCCAAAGAAGCAATTATGAAATATTATCATCTGTCAAAAGAAGACAAGGAACTTTTTTGGAAGTTCATGGATCGTTTTTCGAAATAAAAGAAGCAGGGGTCAGTTCCCCTGCTTCTTATTTTCCGCGTATAATCTTTTTACAAAGCCATAAATCATATCAATGTACGCTGGATTGTAAATTTCGTCTACCATCCGTTTTATTTCTTTCTTTTTATCTTCCGGTTGTTCATCTCTCATGATTATGTACCTCCCTGACAGTGCCAATCAAAATAGTGATACCACGATTATAGAATATTCGTTCGATAATATCAACCGTGCGCCACGTATCTGCCTATTTCGATATACAGAATCGCTAATTTTTCAATTTTTTTCTCCCCCCTTATTGACAGTTTTTAAAAATATGATAAAATTTTCTGTATAACATCTTTATATTTATATTACACCGGATACCGCACAAGATGTTGACGTGATTTCATGTGTGCTTGCTCTTTTGCTTGATAATTTTCGTCAGAATCTTGATACAAAGGGGGAATTTAAGGTGATTACAAAGAAAGAGATGTTAGACACATTTGCGGAAAATCTGGAAAAAGAGCGCATAAAGCTCGGGTATACTCAATGTGAATTCGCGAAAAAGCTGGGGATTTCGGCATCTTCTTACCGGAACATCATTTCCCGCCGCGTGGACACGTTCAGTATCATGCTTGCGCCGAAACTCTATGAGCTGACAGGAAGATTCTTATACGAGATGTTCGGCCAACGCAGTATCGAGATTGAAGTGCTGAATAAATTCCGCAAATTAACAGATCGGCAGAAAGCCTACATAAACGCCAAAATAGAATTCGAGCTTGAGATGAAAGCCAAAGAAGAAGACCCCGCGAACATGTTGGATGTCCTGCTTCTGACAGGAAACATGGAAGATGGGATGGTTCTGGATTCCGCACATGAAGAGCATGTGTATTACCCCGTATATATCAAGAAATACGGAGAGCGGCTGCACTGTGGCATCCGGATAACATCGAACCACTTACATCCCGTATATATCAAGGGCGACATCATCGGAATCTCGAAGCGGCCGCCCAGGGACGGTGATACATGCGTCCTGGTCAATAAAAAGAACGGGCGGGCGTACATCCGTAAATTTATCCAGTCGGAACCGTGCAGAATGGAGCCGATAAACGGGTATGGGGATATCATAACCATAGATCACAACAACCCGGACGAGATGAGGGAATGGGTTATATTTGGCGTGGTTATCACGGTTCTGCGCAGATAGGGGGAATCAATATGGCAGAGACAAAATATTGCAAACATTGCGGACAGGTTATTGACGCGGATTGTGTCGTGTGTCCGAAGTGTGGAAAGCAGGTTGAGGATCTTAAAACAGATCAGAAGAACGTTATTATTAATAACAACAACAGTAGCAGCGCATCCTCTTCTGCTTCTTCATCAGCAGCGGCAGCGGCGAGTGCAAGCCAAGGAGTATACGTCACAGGAAAACCAAAAAATAAATGGGTTGCTTTCTTCCTGTGCCTTTTTACTTTATGCGGACACAAATTCTACGAAGGAAAATTCGGAATGGGTATCCTGTACCTCTGTACCCTGGGGATTTTTGGAATCGGCTGGATTATCGACCTGTTTACGATTCTAGGAAAACCGAATCCGTATTATGTATAGATAATAAAAAATGGCCTAACAGACTGTGGCGCAATCTGTTAGGCCTTTCATAAGAGGTTACTCCCCGGAAGGAATAATCTAATGAACATGATTATGTTATCACACTTCCGGCGGCTTCGCAAGTGGAACGGGAAAATTTTCGATTTTTTTCGACTATTTTTTCCCGTCTGTTTGCGGCCGCTTTTTTGCACCCATTTTGCGCCGTCTCTGTGGCTTTTCCAGCCACTAAACGAAAGGAGCCTATAGATGGCAAAGGCGAAATATACAAAGCAAAAGAACGGGTATTTTCAAGCCCGTGTGTGGGATGGAAGTTATGTTGATGGAAAAAAGCACTACATCACGATCCGATCGAAGAAAAGCAGTAAGGATCTGGAAACAAAGGTGGCAGCCTACAACGACAAGATTAAGAACCTCGAAACCGTCCGAGACAAGAACATCCTGTTCCTGGACTACGCCGGGCGGTGGCTGACAGTCTACAAAGCCGAAGCGGCGAACAACACGAAGCGGATGTACCGGAACATCATCGAAAAGCATCTGCGGCAGATGGACGGCGTGCGGCTCTGCGATGTCCTGCCGATCCACTACCAGACAGTCCTTAACGACGCGGCCGGAAAGAAACGCATTCAGCAGCAGTTACAACTCACGTTCTCGCAGATCATGAAAGCTGCGGTGCATGACCGCCTGTATCCAGCCAACTTGCTCGAAGATCTCAAGGACGTGATGAAGCCAATCGACTACAAGGCAGATGAAAAGCGGCCACTGACCATAAACGAGAAAAAGGCGATGCAAGACGCTGAATTATCCCCATCTGATCGAATCTTTGTGGATATCTTGTACTGTACCGGATTAAGATGTGGAGAAGTGCTCGCCCTTACTCGGTTTGATATTGATTTTTCCGAAAAGATCATCAATGTGAACAAAGCAGTTGAATTTGATGATGCCGGAAAGCCGAGCATCAAAGAACCGAAATCGAAGAACGGATTCCGGCAGGTTCCAATTCCGCCGCAGCTCTATACGTCACTTGAAAGCTACGTGCGGTTTTGCATGAAAGGAACGCTTCTGTTTTCGATGCAGGGCGGCAAAATGGTGTCTAAATCCTCTTACCGCCGGAAGTGGGAAAGAATCACAAAGGAAATGAATAGAGTCGCCAAAAAGCCCGTCTGCGGACTCACAGCCCATATTTTCCGCCACAACTATTGTACATCGCTCTGCTACCAGATCCCGCGTATCTCGATCAAGAATATAGCGTCTCTCCTGGGGGATGACGAAGCAATGGTTTTGAGGATTTACAATCACATCATGCTGGAAAAAGAGGATACCGCCGGAGCGGTAGAAGCTGCTCTTTCCATGTGATACGAGGTGACACGAAAATGACACATTTACATTCCTCTACATTCCTCTACAATACCTTACTTTGATTTTCCGATAATTTCATTCCGACAACGTAAAAAGGCTGAAAACCCTAGTAAAATCAATGGTTTCCAGCCTTTTCAATTAGTGAAGCATCGGGGATTCGAACCCCGGACAACTTGATTAAAAGTCAAGTATCCATACCTCTTATTCTGCCCGCAAATACGCCATTTTCCAACGATCCCATGACACGAAAATGACACATTCAGATCTTAGCACATTGTGTCCATCATGTCAAACAAAAAACCGCGCCATTTTTTGACACGGTTTTATTTTCTTTCAGAAGAAATTATTATTTCTTTCGTTTTTCTTCTGCCAGATGCTGATCATAATCTGTTGGTAATACACGCCATCCTTTATAAGTTAAACATGGACGATTTTCTCCTTTGATTTTTCCCAGCATTGACCTTTTAACTCTGCTTAGCCCAGCAATCGTATTAAAAAATTCTTTAGAATCTGGTTCTACTCCAAATTTATCACAATTTTCTCTAAGCCAAAAAGTCAAAGAATGAACATGGAAATGTTCTCCTTCCGGGCTTATTAGATGCCAATCTATCGCAGCTCTATTCGTTTCAAATCTTCCGGATTTTGGGCTTTTCTTTGCTGCTTCTGTTGCTTTTCTTTGTATCTCCGCATTTCGAGGATTCTTACGTCTTGCATCCGACATTTTTTGTTTAACATCCTCGGAGCGTTTCGCTCCTTTGTGTGTCTGGCTTAAATGTATCAGCCTGCACTCCCTTGAGCATGTCACAACATTACGAGATGGGGTGCAATAAAATTCCCTTCCACAAATAATACACTTCTTAACATTTTTGCTCATTATAATACTACCTTCTCAAATCATCTTCAATCAAATCATTTAAATACTGATTAACGCTTTTCCCCTTTTTCGCAGCCCTGCTTTTAATAATTTCTTTATTTCCTGCCGGAATCAACAAATTTATACGATCATATTTTTTCCTAATAAAGTCATTCACATATTCAGTTTGATTAAATTCTTTATTCATATTTTCCCCTTTCATCAGACATATCTCTGCCAATTATCATCTTTATTTTTTCTTTGAATTTTACAAATTGTATCGTATCCATACCATTTTCCATTAAACCAACACTGTCCAAAATCACCCCAATTAAAATAAATGCTTACGTAAAGATCATTTATTTTATCTCTATTTGAAAAATCATTTTCAGAAAGAAATTCTTTTCTTATTCTTACCATATCATCAGAACCATCAACAGTCAAAAATCTAATCTCCCAAAAATCTTTTAACTCCAAAATAATGTATCCATCTCGACAATCAACATCCAGTTTTCCTTCAAAACTTCTGTAAACTTCTTTGGACATGCTTTTTCCTCCCATTAGTGCATCAGCGAATCCGCAAGTGCTGTTGCATCTCTACAAATTCTTCCGTTATTGTTCTCGTACACAGGCAGATCATCGACAAAAATCCTCAAAATATTTTTTCTTTTGTTGTATCTTCCAATTTTCTTTTTTCCGGTGTATCTCGTCCACCCATCAAGATCCTCGTAATAATCTGTCATATCATATTTTACATCATTAAAATTGACATCTTTGCCAAACATTTTTTTGTATCCTTCGTTGGCCATCGAAAGAAATTTATTTGCAAGTTCGATTGTGAACACTTTTCCATATCCTTTTTTTACAGATACTGCCCAACTTGCTTTACATTCTCTTCCGCTTTCATCCCATTCATTAAAATATGCAGTGAAATATTCATTTTCATTTAAATTCTTTGCTTCCGAACTATTCATTATTACCACTTTTTCTTCCATTTTTGCTACCACCTTTCTGATTTGTTTATTTCCTTTCTGTGATTATATATTAGCACATTATACGTATAATGTCAATATATTTTACGTATAATGTGCATTTTTTGCAAATAAAAAAGCCGTGCCATTTTGACACGACTCTTTTTTTATTCGCAAAACGCGATATCGGCGCCTGCATCGCCCTCATACTCTTCTGCGGCCTCCTCCGCCTCTTCGTAAGTTTTGACTTTTGCGATCGTTTTCCGCGTTTCTTTGTCGACCACGAAAATTTCCATTGGAGTAAACTTCCAAATATCTCCGCCTCCGATCCACTCGCCGTCTTCGTCATATTCGTTTTCCTGGATCGAAAACTCTTCGACCGTGAAGAGGCTTCCGGATGCGCAAACATCCGTTTTGTATTTTTTCAATTCCTTTTCGGCTTCCTCTTTGGTTCCGAATGAAGCAATTTTTTCCGGATCCACATCGTACATCGTGCATCCTTCCTTGATTTCATCCCTTTCTTTCCAGCTGATTTCTGCTGTTGTTTTTACGATTTCAAATTTTTTCATTTTCTTATCTCCTTTTTTCTCTTTACTATTTTTTAAGTCATTGTCGATCAGTTCATTTATATACTGATTGACACTTTTTCCTTTTTGTGCAGCCCTACTTTTAATAACTTGTTTGCTTCCCGCCGGTACAACCAAATTTATCCGATCGTATTTCTTCTTTATGTAATTGTTGATGTATTCAATTTGATTAAATTCTTTTGTTTCTCTCATAATTACCGCCTTTACATCGATTTAATATCCAAGTTTTTGCATTCTTTCAATGTTAAATTTCCAATAAGTTATTACCGATGTACCATATTTCTTTATAGCATCTTTTTTTAATTCTTCACTTGTGAAAATTAATTCAAGTTTTCTTAAATCATGAAACAATTTTTTACTCATTATCGGATAATACCAATCAAATCCTCCAACTTTTTTAGTAACAATTTGATAACAAGCTCCGTTATCTAAAATTAGATCTTTTTCATCAAGTTCAATTATATTTCTACCAACTTTTAATTTTACCATTTTATTATCACCTCTTCCAATCTTCCGAGTAAATATTTCTTTCATCAATTATTATTTCGTTTCTATGGTTATAATATATCACATATTGCGCAATATGTCAATACATTTTACGTAATATATTTATTTTAATTTTACCTTAAAAAATGGCAATAAAAAAAGGCGTAGGGAAAATCCCCACGCCTCTTGATATCTTTTATATTTTTTTACTGCCGATTGCACCATTCCTGCAGAGCGCGTACCATCGCTGACGGGTAGCTGATCACGCCGTCTACCGGTGTGCCGAGTTTTTTCTGGAGCGCGCGGATGGTCTGCGGTCCGAGGTATCCGTCTGCGGTCACTCCTGCCCATCTCTGCATGGCCCTGATCAGATCGGATCCGCCGGACAGCTTGCCAGACCATTCGGCCGCCGCGATGCCAGCACAGTATTTTTTATTGCTCATAGGCTGGTCACTGATCACGCCGTCTACTCCGGTTTTAAAAATCTCCTGCAAGCGTTTGGTCAGCTCCGGTCCCCATACTCCATCAACCGAAATCGCTTTTACGGTCGATTCTTCTTTCGGAGCTGCTCCGCCGTAAGTGCAATACTTAGTATGGCAGTTAATCCAGCCAGCACCGGAGAGCAGCCGTCCCCAGCTTCCATTCTGAATTTCTGTCACCGTGTAGCTGCCGCGGTCTTTGATCGTTCCAACTCGTCGGCTGTCTGCGTTCGGCTGCTCTCTAATATTAAGGTCGGTATTGACCTTGTAAATACCAGGCTCATACTTTCCGCTTTCTGGCTGTTCGACCGATGCCGCGTCACTGATCAGGCTCTTAAACCGCTCCCAATCCCCTCTCTCGATGATCTGGCTCGGGCAGTGCTTGCTACAGATATCGTAGTGGCGGTATACGCGACTTGCCGGAATGCCAGTCTCCCGCATGATCTCTTTGACGACCGCTACCGTGTTCTGAAACGCTTTTTCGTAATTATATCCCGCCTGCACGCACATCTCAACGCCGATGCTGCTACGGTTGCCGTAGCGTCCAAACAGGTTATTACCGCCGTAATTAACCCCGACGTGCCAACACCCACGGCTGTGCGGTGCCGCCTGATAGGCGGTGTCACCATCATCCACGTAATAATGGGCGGACATATTCTGAAAATTGCCGTTATACTGCGCTCGTGCGTGTGCCAGCGCGTCTGCTCCGGCGGCGAAGTTATCCGTGTTGTGGACTACGATACATTTAGGATCGTTCTCACTGTAAGTGTTCGTGTTACTGATTAATGATCTGTCAATTCTCATTTGTCGATGCTCCTTTTCCCCAAATTTGGATTCTTAGGAACATTGTACTCTTTTTCTCACGGCTCTTTGTAGGCTTGTTAGACTACGTATCGGTGATGGCTGTATCTTACGTTTTCCTGCGTTACTTTTGCGTAGATCATCGTGGTACTGATCCGCGTATGACCGAGGAGTTTCTGCAGATCTGTCACGTCCATGCCGTGGTCTATCGCATTTGTAGCTGTGGTGTGCCGGATCAGATGAGGAAATAGCGGTCTCCCGATGCCGGATCGCACGCCGATGTTGTGGATGACCTGCTCTACAGCTTGCTTTTGCAGAGCATGGTAAGGCTTACGTATTGTACAGAAAACGGCATCTGTATCGTCTTTTCTGGTAGCCCAATACTTCTGCAGAGTGTATTCTGCGCGGGCGTTAAGATAAGAAACTCGGTGTTTGCGGCATTTTCCGAACAATCTGACTTCTTTCGTGGAGAAATCAATATCTTCTTTTTTGAGGATCGCCATTTCCGAAACACGGCATCCGGTACTGTAGAAAAACTCGATCATTGCTCTTTCTCGAAGATCAACGCACGCATCCCGTACCATTTCCATCTCGATGCCATCAAGTGGCTCTCGCGGCTTCTCCTCGTACTTAATGGCGTGGATTTTCGCACATGGGTTCTCCGGAATGTAATATTCCAGACAACACCAGTCAAGAAACGTATTGATAACGATGCGCTTAGTGTCAATGGTATGATCCGAGTTCTTCCCAACCAGCCCGTACAAATATAAGCGGATATCGTTTGCCGTGATTTTCTCAACTGGCTTGCCGACGGCGTACAAAAACTGTTCCAGATAACATTTGTAAGTTATAAGCGACTGCGGACTCATGCCCTCAATCTTTTTCGATACCATGTAGACCTTATAGCACGCTGGTAAGAGATCATCCGGAACCGCTACATCCCTGCACTTCTTTTCAATGTTGTAATCGTCCGAAAAGATCTCCAATTCGTTAAGCACAACTTTCATCTGCTCCGGTGTGAGCTTGCCGTTCAACTTTGTAATAAACTCGGTCGCAAAATCTGCCATAAAAAAACCTCCTTTTGTGGTTCACAAAGGGAGGGTATTTCCATTTTGTTTATATTGTTATTAGCTCTCATTTTGTTGTATTTCATCATTGTTTCTATTGCTTGTTCACAAAACAATGCTCTTTTGTCAAATTCTTTATATTCACATATCCATACACCCATCTGACCAGTAGGTATTGAATATGCACAAAAATTGCATTTATTCATATCAGCTCCCTTCTTTCTGTTTATATATTCTCCGCAATATAAGTTCTTTACAGTACTTCATCCACGATCCCATACTCAATCGCCTTATCTGAATGAATATAGAAGTCCTTCTTCTTTTCACGAATGTCAGCAATATCTTCTTTCGTCAGATTTGTTCTTTCTTCAATTAGCTTGCTATATTTACTTAATGTCTGATCTTCTTTTACCATCTTAAATACCCCAAAAATTTTCCTCGATTAGATGCAGCTTCTACCGACACATTAAAATACTCTGCAATCTTGGAAGTATCTACTACGTTACCGTCCGCAATCCTTTTAAGAACTGTAAGATATTCCGATGCTGGCATTAAAAAAGCTGCTGCAAACTCATTTGCTTGATATTCTTTTTCGGAGCTTCCTATTCGATGATAAATGTTATTCTCTTGTCTTGCCCATAACTCTTTATTAGTTCTATATCCCATATGAAGAAAGAGATGTCCTAATTCATGCGCAATTGTAAATCTTTCTCTTTTTTCGTCTTGATATGGGGATACAATAATCCTAAATCCATCCCCTTCCTTTTCAACTGCGCCATCTGAAAATGAAGTTTCTTTTTGGATAGTACCACCTAATATTTCAACAATATCACCAATATTCTGAATCGGAACAGAAATGTCATATACATTTAGTATATCTTCTGCTAATGAATTAATCATTCTTCTAGTAGAAATATCCATTATATCACTTCCCTCTCTTTAATGTCTTTTCATTATATCATACTCCTTTTACCATATTCAATACCTCCACAACTATTGATTAAAATTCCTATTTCATTTATGACATTGCAAAAAAGAATATCTTTGTTATTGTTTCATTATTAGTAATATGAGATGTAAAGTTCCACCCATTTCCATCGAGTGAAAAAATAATACCGGATATCTTAATTGTTGATTGATCATAAACAATTTTTTGCACTATAGCAGAATAGCCTTTAGGGTGATCTTTCCAACTTCCGCAGATGTTAAAGATCCCGTTGTTTTGCCCTTTTATATTAGATATAATCAAATTAATAAGTGATTCAATATCATTACTTGCCGATTGTGAAATATTTTTTGTTTTTGCTTTGAGTAATTCGTTAATGGCTCCCGGGATTGTCTTATTAGTCGTCTCGAGCTGAGAGATACCCTCAGACACGATTTTCTTAGCAATCCATTTCCACAGATTGCCGAAAGTAAACTTTTTATTCACTTTTGCTTGGGTGTCGTAGATAAGAGCAAGGTCGGTGTCTACCGGTTCTGTTTTTTCGGTGTAATCTGTGAATTTTGCCATATTAGTTTTCCTCCTTATTGAGCTGATTATTTTCAATATATTCATCAATTGCGGCGATATGCTTTTTCAATTCCGGGTTAACCGCGACAAAATTGCCGCGGTTATTCTGACTGATAAGGTCGCCGGAATCGTCCACCTCTGAATAGGTGTAAGCGATCCGGATGCCCTCGCCGGTTACTAATTTCGTAAAACTTGTTAAGACTTTCATTGTTTCTCCTTTCATGCTATAATTTTCGATTCTACATAATCAATATACGTCTGATAGCCGATTTCGCTGTAGTCCAATTCCGGCTCTTTTTCATATGGAGTTTCGTTCTTTTCCAGTCTTTCTAGCGTGTAATCTGCCTGTTTAGCTTTCAGCTCCCATGAAAAACTAAGATTTGGTGTTCCTTTGACCAAAAAGTAGTCTGCCGTTTTTTCCTCGATCCACAGGTCGCCGCATCCCTCTTTCTGCAAGAACACGTTATACTTGTCATTTCTCAGCACTGTTTCGCCGAAAATATCGTCAATCTGAACGTAGCACAGGCCGTTTTCGTCCGTTTCCGCTTCTCCGATGTCTCCGAAGAACGGGCTTGGCATCTCATAGCAATACTGGAGACGCTGACCGTAGTTTTCGGTATCTACAATTCTATTTTTGGTTCCAGAAGTGTAGATTCCCTCTGCGGTTACATGTGAACCTTTTCCAAGTCCATTTCCTATTGCATAAAAGCCGCCGTTTGCATCCTCTTTTCCGGCTTTCATGTATACACCATAATTCGAGAGCGAATCAGTGACAGAGGAATATCCTGAAAGATCGTCCGTGTAACACATTCCGAAGTGTCCGCTTGTCCACGTGCTGCCAATTCCAGCTCCCGTTGATCGATCAAGCAATCGAACGCCAGGGAATAAGTACGGATTCATTTCAAAAATATATTCTTTCCGAGTAACGCCAAGTCCCCAGTTAGCCGTACTGTCAACTTTTACGCCGCCTGTGGAGATTTTGACAGCTTCATTTCCGTTGACCGTGCCTTGTATATAGTCATTTTGTGACTCAAGGTGGATCTGCGTACCATATATGGAACCTTTTTTCAAATTAAAACCGTCTTTGTTCCAGCTTCCGATCTTATTTCCACTGGAATCATACACTTCCGCTTGACCGTTGCCGTTGTTGACTCCGCCAAGTTTTAAGGTTCCGCCTTGTGCGTACGAGAAATTGAGGAACAGTTTTCCATCTTTCAAGAAAATGCCCTGTGCCGCGCCGTTATTGGTGAGTCGGTTAAAAATTTCAAGCTGTGTTAAGGCCTTGTCAAGTGCATCTACCGCGGAGTTGTCCGTATACTTATTTCTCTTCTGCCAATCTCCGGCAACATACGAGCCGGACTCTCTGGCGGTTACGCAGGTCATGATATCGGCACTCGTCGAGTCAAACCACAGGTCGCCGATCGAGTACGGAGGTTTTGGCTGGTTTACGAAAATCTGAGCCTTTCCGTCGATGGCATCGTAGACACCGCTCGGCGGCTCTGCTTTCATCTGTTCCCACGCGCTACCGTTGTAAATATAGGACTTCTGCTCGGTCGTGTTGTACCACAAGTCTCCCTTATGCTGTTTTTTCAGTGCATCTGTTGTCCACGACTTAGACGGGTCTGTGCTCTGTCTCCACGTTTCGGATTTTCCGTCTATCTGCGTCTGCACATCCTTGAGCGTTTTTGCATAGTCTCCCTTGATCCAGTTGTTAAGAGAGGAATCATCAGTATATTTATTTCTTTTTTCCCAGTCTGCAGCATTAAAATTTCCGCTCTCTCTCGCAGTCGTACAGGTCATAATATCTGCACTGGAAGAATCGAACCATAAGTCACCCACATCATACGGCGTAGTTGGCTGCTTAACGAAAATCTGAGCCTTGCCATCAATCGCGTCAAATACGGCTTGTGGCGGCGTTGATGTCATTTCCTGCCATGCTGAGCCATTATAGATATAAGTTTTCTGGTTCTCTGTGTTGTTCCACAAGTCGCCCTTATGCTGGGCTTTCAGCTCATCCGTTGTCCAATTGGCCGCCGGATCAGTGCTCTGCCGCCACGTTTCCGCCTTACCGTCAATCTGAGTAGACAAGTCGGCAATCGTCTCTTTGTAGTCGCCAGAAAGGAAGTTTTCAAGCGCGGTATCGTCTGTATAAGTATCTTTTTTCGCCCAGTCGGACGCATTATACTTTCCAGATGTGCGCTTAACTACGCAGACAAGGATAGTTGTTCCGGTGAACCATGTATCGCCTACGTCATAAGGGGGAATCGGTTCGCCAACAAAAATCTGCGCCTTGCCGTCGATTCTGTCAAAAACATCGTCTGGAACGCTCATTTCGTGCCAGGTTCCATCCTTATAGATGTACTCGACGTTATTGGTTGTGTTATGCCACAAGTCGCCGTTATGAGCCGCTTTTTCGCGCTCCCATACGGTCAGAATGTTTGCACCGGTGCTGTCCGTAATATTCGCGCCGGTATGGTCCTGCAATGGTTCAGATGTGCTATTATCTGTCCATTGGAGCGCCGGATCTGTTGCCTGGAACCACGTTTCGGCTTTCTTGTCAATTGAATTAGAGATTTCGACAAGCGTTTCTGCATAATCCGTGTAAATGAAGTTATTAAGCTCAGAATCATCTGTATACTTAACTGCCTTGATCCAATCAGACGCATCATAGGAGCCGGACTGGCGTGAGTGCTGGCATCTCATAAGATCGGAAGTATCATTGCCCACCCACAGGTCACCTACATCATACGGAGGATACGGCGTAGCTGTAAAAACGCGGCGCTTTGAGTCTGCTGTGTCTTTGGCTTCTGCGGCTTTCTGCATAGCAAGCGTGATATCGGTATCCTGTACTAGCTGCCAACTCCACGCCGATCCGTCTTTCTGGAAGCGGTACGCATAACCTTTCGATTTCCAATAAAATAAGTCTCCCTCATGAGCCGTCTTTTTCTCCTCAGTATCCCATTCTTTCGCCGGAACGTTGTTTAGCGTAGGCTCGTAATCGTAATAGAACGTTTCGATCTGTCCGTCAATCTGCTTTTGCAGGTTGGAAATCATAGGGTTGTATATATTGCTTGTAAAGTCGTTCAGAGAAGATTCCGC